>Ga0181605_10000529_pt1 | contig 37399 bp, 32 predicted proteins | sample 041ome_11_FD_148676 | JGI IMG/M metagenome (GOLD analysis project Ga0181605, IMG submission 148676) | Coastal salt marsh microbial communities from the Groves Creek Marsh, Skidaway Island, Georgia - 041411US metaG (spades assembly) | ecosystem: Environmental > Aquatic > Marine > Intertidal zone...
CCATGGGTTGGTCCTATTACGGTACAGATTCCATGTTCTCCTACAACTACGCCGTTCATTGAAAGTTTCGAAAACTTAGCCGGTACTGTAGGTACACAAAACGATCCGAATCTTCCGAGCTGTTGGATAGAGGATCGGGGTTCTGCAGCGTCGCACATGCGCGGTATGTATAATACCTATGGTGCCTATGCAGGAAACGGATACGTTGAATTCTGGGGTCTTGCGATGAATTCAGATACGGTTCTTCTTTCGTCCCCAGCTTTGACTGATCTTGATGAAGGTAAAATGGTGACCTTCTATTCACTTGTGAACTCAACCTCTTATTTAGGTGAATTCCAGGTAGGGGTTTCCAATTTTGCGGGTCAGCTAGGCTCACACCGAGCATTAGCGGATATTAGCCTGACCACTGCGTACCAGGAATACAAGGTATACCTTGATTCCACTATGATCCAGGCAGGTGACTCTCGTGTGGCATTCATCTTCCCAGAAGGAAATGGTCAATGGAATGACCTTAAGGTGGATAGCGTTCGCATCGAGGACATGCCATCATGTATTACTTACAATCAGATGGCCACCAATATCATTGATACTGCGGCTGATTTGACTTGGAGCTACACTGGTAACAACTGTTTCAATATCGAATGGGGTCCAGCTGGATTCATTCAAGGAACGGGTGTTGGTGCACAGGCCGGTACAGTGGATTCCAACGTGACGGCTCCATATTCATTAAATGGGTTATCACCGAATACATCCTATGATTTCTACGTGGAAAATTGCTGTAATCCAGGTACATGGGAAGGTCCTTTCTCGTTTACCACAGAGTGTACGGGTCCTTTGGCTGCAGGTACGTACTCAGTAGGTCCAACGGGGGACTTCACCACATTAGATACTGTAATGAGTGTATTGAACACTTGTGGTATTGGTGGTGCTGTGACATTTGAATTCCAAAGTGGTTCGTACAACGCTTCGGCACCAATCGGTGCAGTAAATGGAGTAAGTGCTACGAATACGATCACTTTCAAAGGAAGCCCAACCGTTAACGATACAGTTTCTGCATTGGTTCTCGAAGGTGCTTCTTACATAACGCTTCAAGACCTTTACATTCGCACTACTGGTGGTTTTGCCGTTCGTTTGAATGGTACGGACCACATTACAATCGATGGATGTACTATTGAAACTTCATCAGCAGCTTCTACAGCGAATGTTGCTATTGTAGCATCTGCTTCACCAACCTCGTATTCAATGTTTACAGGTGGTGAAGAGAATTTGACAGTTACTAATAACAACATCATAGGTGGTTACTTTGGCTTCGCCATGTACGGTTCATCTTTGGATGTTGGTGCACATCATGATATTGTTATTTCTGATAACGATTTCACAGGGCAGTACTACTATGGTTTGTACATGTATTATGCACGTGATCTTACCATTACGGGCAATTACATCGGCCAATTCACCAATACCTACAACTATGCGGGTTATTTGTACCAATTGGACGGATGTGAATTCTCTGGTAATGAAGTAGAGAGTTATTACTCTTTGCTTGCTTACTACATGAACGAATCTTCTGCTGCAACTGTCGAGAGTGTTATTGCTAATAACATGTTCAAGAACGGTTATTATGGAATGCGTGTCTACTACGGTACGAAAGTGGGGGTTTACCACAATACTATCGTAGGTTCGACTTACGGCTTGTACGATTACTACAACGGTGCCAATGTTGATTACAAGAATAACATCATTCAAGGGGGTACCTATGGATTGTACAGCTACTATTCCTCTGCGACCTTCGATTACAACTTGTATTACACGACAGGTACGTACATCGCTTACATCTACGATGGTTCGGCGAACTATGCAACCAGCTTGTCAACGCTACAAGCAATCGACACAACGCAAAACATGAATTCATTAGTTGGTGATCCAATTTTCGCGAGCTCAACGGATTTCCATGTCTATGGTCCATTAGCAAACGATGCGGGAGATAACTCGGTGGGTATTACCGTTGATTTTGACGGTGATGTTCGTCCATCAGCAAACTCTACAACAGTAGATATCGGTGCAGATGAATACGATGTAGTGGCAGATGATGCTGCACTCCAAGCGTTATTATCGCCAAGCGATGGTGTATGTGGTGGTGATAGTTTGATGATTTCGGTACAAATTAAAAACCTTGGTACAGATACCATCACTGACGTTACTGTCAGTGCAGATGTATTAGGTTCGACCTTGACGCAGAATTTAACAGGACTTGCAATTCCATTTGGAGGTACGCATGATGTAACTGTTGGATACGTAAGTAATTATGTAGGTGGTCCTATGTCTATTGTAGCATACACGCAACTTACAGGTGATGGACGTAGCTTCAACGATACCTTGTCTACCAGTGTAAATGTTAGCGATGCACAGCAAGTTGTTCCTGTGGCTCCAGAATACGCATGTATCGGAGAAACCGTTGATTTGAGTATTGCACATCCTACTGATGGTAACTTGATGTGGACTAACGCTCAAGGTGATACCTTAGGTTTGGTTGCAGCCGATTCTACGATCAGCTTCACATTCACTCAGGATACGACATTGACGTTGAGTGCGGAGGCTTCACAAGTTTCGATTGCTAACGATCGTCCTATGGGAACTGCAGGTTCTAACTACAACTACTACGGAACCGTAGGGTTAGTATTCACAGCAAATAAGGCATTCAACCTAGATAGTGTTACACTATATCCGAATGCTGCGGGTACGACTTCTGTTCAAATCCAAGACGTTTCAACAGGTTCTGCAGTATGGTCAGGTACGTTGACCACTACGGCAACAGGAAACGCGGCTGAACAGGTATATGTAGGCGCTCAAATTCAACCAGGTAACTACCGCATGGTGGCTACTGCGTCGACCACGGGTGGTTTGTACCGCGAATACGGGGTATCAACGTACCCACTTTCCACACCAGGTGGTGAGGTGAGCATTACTGACGGTACCTTGACCAACTACCACTACTTCTTCTACAGCTGGGTAGTTACGGTTGGTGGCTGTGAGCGTGCAGATTCTACAATCACGATCATGACTCAACCGGATGCGGTTGCGGCCATCTCTGTGGATACTGCGAATGCTACGATCAACGCTACCGATTGGAGTGCGAACTGGTCAACGGCGGGAACGTCAGGTGCGGATAGTATCTATGTTGAGTTCTCTAACGGAACTACTTCAAACGATACTGCTGGTACCGTTACGTTTACAGCGAATATGGCTGGTGAATCCGTGACCATCATCGCCTTTGGTCCATGTTCTTCTGATACAGCAACGTTCACATTTGATGTGAATCAGATCAGTGTAGATGAAGACTTCATGAACGGTACACTAAGTATTTACCCGAATCCAACACGAGGATTGTTCAACGTTGAGTTTGCAACGGTTGCAAGCAAAGAAGTTGAAATTAGCATCGTGAACATGGTAGGTCAGGTAATATCGACAGAAGTGGTTACCGTAAATGGCATGTACCAAAATCAATTTGATTTAAGCGAAGCTTCGGCTGGCGTTTACTTTATATCGTTTAAAACGGATGAAGGTGTTCTTACAGAACGCATTACCGTGGAGTAATTTTTCATAGCAATAAGCGATAACTTTGACCCCGGCCATTTGGCCGGGGTTTTTTATGCGATGGATTTAGAAATTGGATTACAGGTTAAGTTTAAGGATGCCGCGGGCGAAGGCCACGTTGCCCGTATTGAAGGCGAGCGCGTTTGGGTAGAGGACAGCTATGGCTTTGAACACGAATACCACTGCTCAGAGCTATTAGTAGCAGAGACGATGGGAGATGTAGGCCCGGTGGTGGTGAAGGATAAGGGCAGAAAAGAATCGGCCCCCGCAGCACAGCAAGTGGATAGATTGACCATTGATCTGCACAGTCATGAACTCATGGAGAATACCCATGGGATGACAAAATATGATATCCTTAATCATCAAATTCAAAAAGCTACAGATACCATTCGGGAAGCCAAAAGGCGCAAGATTCCTAAGGTTTTGATCATTCATGGGAAAGGTAGCGGCCGGCTTCAACAGGAGGTGCATGATTTGCTCGCAAGAACGGGTGGTGTAGAATACTATTTTGCCGATTTCGCAGAAGGTGGATATGGCGCAACAGAAGTTCGAATACTGGCGAATGCGCAGTAACTTTGCAGCCGTTCTTTACATTTTAAGTTTAAACATTGGACGAGCCTTATCGCTTCTTAGGAAGAGGAAAGTCCGGACAGCATAGGGTAGTGTGCTTCCTAACAGGAAGGCCCTGCTTGCAGGGACAGCTAGTGCAACAGAGAGGAGACCGCCTTCGGGTAAGGGTGAAAGGGTGGAGTAAGAGCCCACCGCATTTTGGGTGATCAAAATGGCATGGTAAACCTCACACGCTGAAATGTCATGTATATCGTGTTCCTTCGGGACTAGGCGACCCGTCTAGAGCTTGCTGCACGAGGGGTAGGCAGATGGATCCTAATCGTGAGGTTAGGACTAGATAAATGATAAGGGCCCGTAAGGGTACAGAATCCGGCTTATATCGTCCAACGTTTGAACTTAGATGTGCCCAGAGCGTTAATGACGAAAACACATCACATTGGGATTTAGAGAGAGGATTACTCCGGCATTTATTTCGAAATCGGTTAAGGTATTTCGTGAACAGGGCTTCAAGGCAGGTTTGAAATCTTTGGGTTGGAAAACCCTTGCAGCCATTTTTGTTTTCTACTTGGTGCGAGATGTTATTCTCTACATTTTAATCCCGTATTTCGTAGCGAAAGGACTGTTTGGATTCTAAATCCATAGGATTCAATAGGACAATTATCATTGATACAACGAGCAAAAGAAAACCCCGGCCGCAAGGCCGGGGTTCGTTTGTTATAATCGTTAACGGAAGGTCTAGTGGCCTAAGGCCGCTAGGTAACGCTCACTTTCGAGTGCTGCCATACATCCGGTTCCTGCCGCTGTAACCGCTTGGCGGTAGATTTTATCTTGGGCATCCCCGGAACAGAAAACCCCTGGGAAATTCGTTGCTGTTGAATCAGGCTTCGTTTTGATATAGCCCGTATCATCCATATCAATCTGACCTTTAAAAATGTCCGTATTTGGTTTGTGACCAATGGCCACGAAGAATCCAGTGGCGGGGATGGTTTGCTCCTCGCCGGTTTCATTGTTTTTTACTCGAACACCCGTAAGCCCTTTGTCGTCTCCTTCAAGGTCTAAGGTCTCTGTATTCCAAAGGACGGTGATGTTTTTGGTTGCCAATACACGGTTTTGCATTGCCTTCGATGCGCGCATTTCGCCTCTGCGCACGAGCATGGTGACTTTAGGACATAGTTTAGCGAGGTAGGTTGCTTCTTCAGCAGCTGTATCTCCAGCACCAACCACAACAACCTCCTGACCCTTGTAGAAGAATCCATCACAAACGGCACATGCACTGACCCCAAAACCCATGAATTTCTCTTCGGCAGGTAGGCCCAGGTATTTCGCCGAAGCGCCAGTGGAAATGATTACGGTGCGCGCCTGTACTTGGGTGCTTTCGTCGATGGTCAAGGTATGGTAGCCACCGGCTACAGGGTTAAGCTCTGCCTTAGTAACCAATCCAAAACGGATATCCGTTCCAAAACGTTCGGCTTGATTTTTTAGATCTTCCATCATGGCATTACCGTCCACACCTTGTGGGTAGCCGGGGAAGTTATCTACTTCGGTGGTAGTGGTTAGTTGTCCACCGGGTTGTAAACCCATGTACATGACGGGCTTCAAATCTGCTCTAGCAGCATAAATGGCTGCGGTATATCCTGCTGGTCCTGAACCAACGATGATGCAATCGTGTTGTTCCATGTAAGGTTGTATTTTGCGTCCTCAAATTTATAGTCTGCGTTCCGATTTCAGTATCCACAAAGACTATATACCAATAGACTTTATTAATGAGTTATAAACCATTGACAATGGTACGAAGTATCCTAAGCCTTGCCGTGATTTTTCTCGCAGCAAGTTGTACGCCCACAAAGATTGTGGTGCCATTAGAACAAGGGCAGTGGCAAGTTGGGCTTACCCAAGGCCGCCCGCAGATTAATGAGGGATTTCTCCCTGTTTTAGGCGGCTATGCGGCAAAAGGAGTGTCCGATTCCCGAACGAATTATGGCGGCATTCAATTTTCAAGTTTGCTCTTAGGTGCGGTTCAGCTCGAGGGTGGCCAAGTTCGCTCTTGGATCCCGCAAGATGGATTCAAGCCCGGCATTTCTTGGAGTTATGGCGGTCAGGCATTTATGAGCACGCGCGATTACGCGTTCCGATTCTACCCAGAAACCGGCATCAATGCCTATTGGCAAAAAGGACCTCATATCCTCAATGCTTCGGCCAATACCTGGGTGGACCCTACATGGTTTCTCGCAGATTACAATCGCGGTCAAATCATTGCTCCTTCACTTTCAGCAGGTTACCGCCTTCGCTATAAATGGATCGAAGCGCAGGTAGAATACAAAATGTTGAACCCAATCCGTGAACTGCACATCCCACAGGCCTACATTCCAAGTACGGCAGGCTTAGGAGGGAGAGGGGTCTACTACGGAATCGCAATAAACTTTTAAACCATGAGATTATTCTTTGCACTTTTTGTTTCCGCCTTGCTTCTGCCTTCTTGTGCCGACGTGAGCGCTGCTATGTTTGCGGGTGGTGATGGTACGTACGATTTCAAGAATGAATGGCTCGACCCCGAATACCACGTCGATGAATCCAAAATTCATTTGATGAATTTTCAATCGGACGATGATACTATTTACGCTCTTTACGTGGGAGATATCGCACAAATTGCTACCGATACTATCATTCTTTACCTCCACGGTAATGCGAGCTCCATGGACAACTTTTGGGAGACGGCAGGATTGTTCGCCAACCTTGGCGGTGCACACCATTTTGGTTTTATGATGTACGACTATCGAGGCTTTGGATGGAGTACGGGCCGCAGCACAGGAGCCGAATCAATGGCAGCGGACTACGATGCTGTTGTAGCATATCTAGAATCTCAAGGCCTCACAAGTGACCGATTGGTGGTTGTAGCCAATTCACTCGGTTCACTTCCTGCTGGGCCAGCTGCCGCAGGAGGTTCAAGAATAGCCATAAACAAACTGGTCATGGAAGTCCCTCAGAGCACTTCAAACGTGATTATGCAGAATGCCACAGGTTTAAGCTTGCCATCCTCAATGATCACGAGCTATAAGTTCGATTTAGGTAAAAACATGGCCGACTATAGCGGTGAACTCCTTTGGATGCATGGTACAGCTGATGCTGTAGCACCATTTGAAACCGCCGAGGCAGCCATGCAACAGCACAATGGATCCTTTTATCAAGAGGCCATTTATCCTGATATGGGACACGGTTTACGTTGGGACATTGGCGATGAAGAATGGGCCGGAACCATATTGGATTTTATTCGCCGATAAGCAAAACTCAACATTGAATTCGCATTATATTTGCGCCCCACTCGGGATGTAGCTCAGGTGGTAGAGTACACGTCTGGGGGGCGTGTGGTCGCAGGTTCAAGTCCTGTCATCCCGACTTAAAAACCCCGCACCGCGATAGCGGTGCGGGGTTTTTTATGTCCGTCTTCTATAAGCTTGTTCGAAAGCGTAGGAGTATAAATCAATCCACCTTCACAAAAGCTTTTTGGAAGAACTGATCCTCATCTCTAATTCTCACAATGTAGTACCCGTCTTCAAGGTGTCCAACGTATAGCGCCACGGTGGAGGATGAGTTAATTGGACCCTTATTCAGAGTTTTTCCTAAAACAGTTAAAATCTCATAAGAACCATCGACAGGCTCGGTGAATTCAAGCGTTAACATATCTCCAAGGACAGGATTAGGGTAAAGCTTCATAGTGTTCGATAGCCATTCGCTTATACCGACCTCATTCAATGTGTGAACGATGTCCAATGTGTCCCCACAAGTGTTGATCAACGAAAGCGTAATCACATAATTTAAACTTGTAGTAGGATAGGTGTGCGAAATGCTTGTCGCCGGGGTGATACTTTGCGTTCCATCGCCCCAATCCCAAATAAGGCTCGACGCCCCAGAAACAGACGCGAAGAATTGGACCAGCATGCCGTTCGCACCTGATGAAGCTATATTGAAGGTGAAATTACCCGTAAGCGGCGGACAAGTCGATACTTCACTGGTATCGCTCCAGACCGATCCACAGGCATCTATGGCCGTCAATACTACAGTATAATTACCTCCTGCACCATAGGTATGGTTGGTTGTGAGCCCTACACCTGAGGTTCCGTCCCCAAAATCCCATTGGTAGTTGCCGAGATTGCTCGGGGTAGCGGTAAATGAGAATGTGGTATTGCTGTTCGTATAGTTGAATCCAAGGGAGACATTTGGACATACTGTAATACTTGTCGAAGTGCTATCTAGGGTGCCACAAGCATCCGTCGTGACAAGGCTTACGGTATAGGTTCCCGAAGAACCATACGTGTGGGTTGGTGTAGGCCCTGTACCGGAAGAACCATCACCAAAATACCATTGATAAGTGAGCCCTGCACCAATGGAATTTGTTCCATTGAAAGCCAAATCTAACCCGTTGGGAGTTGTGTTAAAATTGGCCACCACAGCACCACAAACGGTCAAAGTGGTCGTAATAGTGTCTGTCGAACCGCAATAGTTATAGGCCACCTGCTGTACATTATAAATCCCAGGAAGAGGATAGGTGTATGTTGCAGAATCGCCTGCAGCGCTGTTCCCATCGCCCCAAATCCAGAGAATGGAATCCGAAGCGCTTCCGCTAGAGACTCCAGTAGCCGTTGAGCCACTTAACGTGACATTCCCAACAGCAGTTACTCCTGGACAAGGTACGGTGGTGAAGTTCAGTGTTACGTTGGAACTAAGTAGGTTTGTCGTACAACTGTCGCGGACAAAGACAGCATAGGTGGTATTTCCGGTAAGCCCCGTTAGAGTAGTGGGAGAGCTGGCAGGATTGATCATTTGTCCTGTCCCCAAGGTGAAGCCTACTGGGCCATACTCTAGAATACTATTGACCGCAGTTCCTTGCCAACTGATCGTCGCCGTATTACTCGTAATATTTGATGCGGTTAATTGGATGGGTGCGGGACAGCTCGTAGTCTCATCAATCAGAATATCGTCGATGGCGATGACCGCGGAGAAGCTGGTGAAAATGTTACCGGTGCCTTTTCGCCCCTCCATACGAATGATGACCGTATCCCCTTGAAATTGTGCTAAAGAATAGGTCTGTTTGGTCCAATTCCCAGATGCGGAAGCAGTTTGTGATCCCACAATGCTACCCAACAAGACCTCAGGACTCGAAGGCGTGCGGGCATAGACATTCAATCGATCGATGGCCTGACCGTACATGTGCCACCAAAAGCTGAACTCAGGACTCAACAAGGTGTCCAGATCGATCATGGGCAAGACGATGTTGGCTGTATCTGAAGTGGCGGTCTCCGGTCTGGTAAACATGTATCCACTCGAGCCTCCAGTATGGTCGGAATTGGGCCCACTAAAGACCACGTGGTCAAATCCGCTTCGTGCGCCAGACCAGTAGTAGCCGGATGTTTCAAATCTTGTGAAGCAGTTTCCAATCTGCCCATTGGTAAGAAATGGCGAAGGGCCTTGCCACTGGTTGTTGGTAAAGTTGTTTGAATAGGGCGCTGTAAAAATCGTACATGCCGTGTAGAAGGATGGACCTCGAACCCAATCACTAAAATCATTGGTCCCGCAAGAGTCTCGAACTTCCCAACGGTATTTTTTATTCGGCTGGAGTCCACTAATCGTAATGTCCGATGAATTCGTCGATTGAACGGTCCATGCTGAAGAGTTTACCTGTTGATAACGAACTTGATGGTAGGAACTACCTCCAGTAGACCAATCTAAATCTGCCGTAGTAGTCGTGGTTGCTAAGACCTTGGGAAACTTTGGCCTTGGACAACTCGGCGCATCCACGATAGAGATGTCATCAATAGAAAGTTCTTGATAACGGTTCGCTTGAACGGCTTCATACCTAAATTTCACTCGTACAGTATCTGAGGTAAAACCACTTAAGTCTAAGATTACTTCCTTCCAAGGTGAGGTTTGGTTGGCCTGCAGATTTCCTGAAGTATCCAGGACCGTCGCCGAAGTTCCGCTTAGGTTTTCGACGATCACAGAAAAGTTGCCAATCTGCGTTTGATTGGAGTAGCCATGAATCCAGAATTTCAATTCAGGAACGGACAAAGAACTTAAAGAAATCCAAGGGGTAATAAATACGGGTTTCGTCGGCGATACGCTCAAGGTAGACCTGTGATTTATTGCAAGGTATCTCGACGCACCCGTTGGCGTATGATCTGCATTTGGTCCAGCATCTGTGCTGTAAGGGCCACTGCACAATTTCCAAAAGTGGAGCACGGATGCTGAATCTTGATAACAAGATTGAAATGTTCCTTGCTCGGTCCAATCGTTTGAAGGAACCCATGAAGCGCCGCTGAAGTCTTCTGTCCAAGGCGCAGGAAAGACCCCGCAATTTGTTTGAATAGTCACGAACCCTGACCAAAGCGAAGTATCTCCTGCTCCGCAAATGGAGCGTACTCTTACGGTGTAATTAGAGTTAGGAGCGAGACCTGAGTAATTGAAGGTTTTACCAGTTACAATGGTTGTGGCTCCATTGGTAGGTGCTGTACTTCCGCTAGCATATTGCACTTGGTACGTACTGGAAGAATTGGTTCCTTCCCAACTGATTACCGCACTGCTTACGCTGGTGCTAGTAATTCTAATGTCCCTTGGCTTCCGACAGTTGCCATCCCATTCATCTACCTTAAAATCATCCAGGCTCGTTCGACAATTGGCTCCATTACTTTGTGTAGATATTTCTCGAATCGACGTAAAGCGGAATTTAACGGTATCGCCAACAAAACTATCTAACGGATAAACGGCTTGATGCCAAGGACTATTCTGGGCGACGAAGCCTCCAGAATTCCCCGCAATAGTATCGATGGGAAGCCAATTCGTATCTGATCCCGCCTGTATGGAAATACGAAGCGCCTGAATTTCAGAACCGAACATATGGTACCAAAATGAAACCTCTGGTGCCGTGTCATTCACTAGTGAGATAGGTGGGGTGATGAGCGAGGTTGCCGTATCGTTGAAGCCGTAAGGATAGGAATCGGTACTTAAATAGCCATTTCCGCCACTGGTATGATCGCCTGAAGGACCGGTATTGGAGTTGCTGCCGCCAGTTACGCTTGGCGCTTTTACCCAAACATAACCGTTTGGGGTACGGTCCCAACAGTTATTGATACTGCCGGTATTGAAAAAACTCGAAGGTGGAATCCAACCGCCTCCCGTCCCACTAAATGCTTCAGTGTAAGGCGTGGTTTTAACGCAGTTTTGAGCACGGCCGATCTCTGGGCGCAATAAAAATATTGCCGATAGCAAAATGAAATATCCGAAGTGTTTGTGCTGCATACCCTCAAATCATACAAGAAGTAAACCCCGTATAAGTTGATTGGTTCAAGGAGATAAATAGAAACACGGAGTAAACCTTCGTCTCAATAGATACTCTTATCTTAGTGACTAAACCTGTATCGCTCTATATGTCCACCACCACGCTTATTTTAGTCTTAGTCGGCTTCACCATTGTCGGAATTTTATTGGGAAGAATGACCTCTACAAAGTCCGTCGATGATTTTGCGCTAGGGGGTCGAAGCATGGGTTTTTTTCCATCATTAATGACCTTAAGTGGGACATTTGTCAGCGCAGTAACGCTGATGGTATACACCAGCTTTGTCTACATCTACGGGATATCTGCTGCCTGGATATTTATCGGGTATACACTTGGTTTTCTGTTGTTTATACCTTTTGCTTTAAAGTTGTATCGTCTAGGAGTTGAACACAATTTCTTTACGCTAACTGATTACTTTGTCTTCCGTTACGGTCGTAAAACTGCACGATGGGTCATTGGTACCATCTTCGTTTGGTACGTAGGCTTGTTGAGTACACAATTACTTGTTGGATCGAATCTGTTAAATGAGCTCGGAGGCATTCCCGTAAGTATTGCAAAGGTGAGCATGCTCGTCTGTGTATTGACTTATTTGTTAGTTGGAGGTTTTGGTTCCGTTGTAAAAACAGACATGTTCCAATTCATGGTCATCTTCCTTGTGTTAATCTTGGTAAGTCTGACCATTCAACAAGGCGGCGATGTACCTCCCGAAATGTATGAGCCATTTAATGCAGGCCCAGTAAATATTATCGCTTTCCTACTCTTGGGCGTGCTCACACCATTTGCCACGCAAGATTATTGGCAAAAGGTATTTGCAATGAAGAATGAAAAAGTGGTCAAACAAAGCTTCGGCGTAGGAGCGGGGGTCAATATTCTCTTGACGGTAGCACTTACCTATGTCGGGTTGATTGCAAGAGCTCAATTCCCTATTTCCGAGGGAGTTACCAACGAGCATGCTGAGATGATGGTATTAAAGACTTTTACAGAATTGGTACCGCCGGAATTTCAAATTGCTGTTCTCATTGCATTTTTTGCTGCAATCCTAAGTACTTCAGATACCTATCTTTTTCTATTGAGCCTAAACGTAACAAATGATTTATTCCCAGATAAGGAAGAAAGCGCTCAGGCAGGTATTCAACGTATTCGCAAGGCGCTTGTGGTGGTTGGAGTTTTATCCCTTTTGATTGCGTTATTCTTTCAAAGAATAGAAGATATTGTGGTTACATTCAAGGCTTTAGGGATCGGCATATCGCCTGTCATCTTCTACGAATGGGCTGGTAAGCACGATAAGAAGAGCTTAGTTAGAGCATTAGTGGTTATGACCATTGTGAGCCTCTCTGCAAGCCTATGGATGATGAAAAGTGCGGGTAAAATTGATCCCTCGATTGCGTTCGTGAGTATCGGTACTTCATCCATTATCTATGGGGTGAGTTATGCACTCAGAAAAAAGGCATAAAAAAACCCGCGTCAAGCGCGGGTTAAACAAAACACAAATCGTCTTTAGGTAAAAAGTTCTTCTACTGGGCTGTTGTCACTTTCCTCAATCTGAGTCTGCGGCAGCCCTTCAATCACCATAACGGGTTTTTGAAAAGTTTTAAAAGGGTACATAGTTTAATAGTTTTGGTTGGCTTTGGTACTAATATACCAAAAAAGTCTTCCAAGTCAAGGTTATAAACATAAAATGACAGTTTATTAACAGTCTTTTAAGCTTTAAACACTACAACTTAACGATACGCTCGACTTTTCTGAAGCCTTGGTCGCCAATGAGTTCAACTATGTATACACCCTGCGCTAAGGTGCTCATATCTAGATAGAGTTCTGCAGGTCCCGCTGGGAGCAATCGGCCCGCAAGATCTTGGACCTTTTGACCATTCTCAAAGAATAAGCGTGCTTCGATTTTTTGCGCTATATCAAGATTAAATTCTACAGTAACTGTAGTTCCATCAGCAACTGGGTTAGGAAATACGCGACCTCCATCTGGATGAAGAGGAACGATGGTATCCGTACTAAAAACTTGAGAAATGAAGGTACGGTTTTGGTTAGGTCCGTCCCCATAAAAGCCGGCCATCCAAGCTTCTGAAGGAATGAGCGCGCCGTTAGCATCGAACATAGGCTGAACGGCAAAATAATCACCCCATCGCTCATAGCTATCGCTATGACGATCTACATAAGTTGTACCATTCTTCAGGTCAATCGGATCGGAAAAGGTGGTATCATTTCCAATTAATACTGCGCCCATACCCGGGTGTCCATCAATAGAGGAGAAGTTGAACCCAATTAAACATTGAGTTTGTTTCGGGTGTACACCGGTCCAAGTAATGTTTGGGTAAGCTAGATCTCTTACAGGATCCCACAAGACCCGTCCGGTCACCTTAGGCTGAGTGGATGCATTTGCAATGAACCCATGATAAATACCAGCATTGGCATTATTGCCATGTGCTGTGGTGCTTACGAATTGAATCCAATCGTCTTTTTGAATGGCTCCTAGTACGCGACCATCGTTTGTTTGTAGCCCTTTGGTTGCATCCGAGGTATCGGTATCACCTTGTTTTCCATTCGGAGGGACTCCGTATGGAAGATTAGTTAAAAGTGCCTTGACATCAACGGTTGTGTCGATATCACCCTCGTTTAACGAAACCAAGAAAATTGTGTCGTTTTGTAGGTCGAAGTTTCTATTGCTAAGGAAATATAACCTATCGGCTATATTATCGTGCCCACGAACGGCATGAAGGTTTCTTACGAGTCTGCCGTTGTGTTTAATCTGAGTGTAAACGGAGGCCATCACATTTCCACCTGAAAACCCAGCGAGCTTATCGAGGTGCCAGATTACTGATCCGTCGAAGCCTACTTGCCAGCTAACGTTCGGGATAATCAAGTTTCCTGTTATCACCACTCCCGTTTCACTCAATGCAACTGCCGGGAAGTCGGTCCAACGATTATTGTTGAGCGGATTTCCATTCAGTCTGTAAACGTACCACGGATCCGAGGGATCATTTGTGGAACTAAAGCAGACTATGATTTTGCTATTCGCGGCATCGTTGTCTTTTAAAAAGACCAAGACAAACCTATCTTGGGTAGGGTCATAAATGAGCTTTGGATCGTAGTAGTTCTCGAAGCTTGAACCGCCAGCCATTTGTTGGAGACTGAATAAACCAACAGGAGAGGGCATTACCAAATCCCCCGTATGTATGTCTTGTGCCCAAAAAATACTGTTTACTGCTGCGCATAGAATACCATCTTTGCTGATGGCCATTGCATTATCGTTAGGAATGCCACCGCTGAAATCGAATGGGCTTCCATTTGGGGTAAGGCGATAGATGGAGGTTCCATAGCCTGCCAAAGGACTGGGAGTTGTCGTCGTTTTCCGTGTCGCGGAAGCAGCAGGAAAGTTGCGGTAATCTTGAGCTGTTTTTTGAGAAGCTAAGAATGCCTTGTAACTATCGCCCCCAGGAACTGGCGCCCCCGTTGGATATAAAAAGGAAACTGCCTCGGTTTCTGCTGCACGGGGATCAAAAGTTCCGGCATATTCTGCGGTGACTTTTGTACTATTGAAATTCTGTGCGTTGAGTCCAAAGGCGCACAGGCTAAAAGCGAGTAGTAGTTTCTTCATTTAAGTCTGAATTACTCCAGGATTATATTTTGCAATATCAGGGTTATGATTTGCCATCGCAATACCAAAACTCAGCCATTGTCTAGTGGCAGCAGGGTCAATGATCGCATCTACCCATAAGCGAGATGCTGCATAATAAGGGCTCATTTGCTCTTCATAGCGCTTTTCGATCTTGTCTTGTAGTGCTTTGAGGTCCTTTTCACTAAGTTGCTCTCCGCTTGCCTTTAGGCGAGATTTTTCAATCTGTAGAAGGACTTTAGCCGCTTGAGCGCCTCCCATTACAGCAAGCTTTGCATTTGGCCAAGCTAGGATGAGTCGCGGGTCATATGCCGTTCCATTCATGGCGTAATTACCTGCACCAAAGCTGTTTCCGGTGATAACTGTAAATTTTGGAACCGTAGAGTTGGCTACGGCGCTTACCATTTTAGCACCATCCTTAATAATTCCTCCATGCTCACTTTTCGAGCCTACCATGAAGCCCGTAACGTCTTGTAAGAATATTATTGGAATACGTTTTTGATTGCAGTTGGCTACGAAACGGGCCGCTTTATCTGCGCTATCGCTGTAAATGACACCACCAATCTGCATTTCGCCCTTACCGTTTTTAATGATATTTCGGTTGTTAGCCACAATCCCCACTGCCCATCCATCGATTCGGGCATAACCACAGTGTATGGTTTGACCATAGCTTTCCTTGTAGGGCTCCCAACTGTCACGATCTACGATGCACTTAATGATAGGGAGGTTATCGAAAGGTTTTCCATCATGTGGTATGTATCCATAGATGCGCTTAGCATCTTCTTCTGGAGCTTTTGCTGCAATTCGATTAAAGCCTGCCTCAGGAAATGAGCCCATCTTATCAAAAATGTTTTTGATGGTGTCCAATGCTTCGGGGTCGTTTTCGCATTTGTAATCGGTCACTCCGGAAATATCGCAATGCGTATCTGCACCGCCAAGAGTCTCATTATCTACATCTTCGCCAATGGCAGCCTTCACTAAGTAGGATCCTGCCAAAAAGATGCTTCCCGAGCCTTTGACAATGATGCTTTCATCGCTCATGATGGGTAAATAGGCACCTCCTGCTACGCAACTGCCCATTATGGCTGAAATCTGCGGAATGCCCATACTTGACATGATGGCGTTGTTTCGAAATATGCGTCCAAAATGCTCCCGATCTGGAAAGATCTCATCTTGAAGGGGCAGAAAGACACCGGCACTATCTACGAGGTAGATAATGGGGACTTTATTTTCCATTGCGATCTGCTGAGCCCGTAAGTTCTTCTTACCTGTAATAGGGAACCATGCACCAGCCTTGACTGATGCGTCATTTGCAACAACAATACACTGACGTCCCTTAACTTTTGTAAGCACGACGACTACGCCACCCGCAGGGCAACCTCCATATTCTTTATACATGCCATCACCCGCAAATGATGCAATTTCAAGACAAGGCGCATCTTTATCGATTAGGTAAGAAATGCGCTCTCGGGCTGTCAGCTTACCTTGATCGCGTTGTTTCTGAAGCTTAGCGCTACCGCCTCCGAGCTCAACTTTGGCTTGTCGCTGTTTGAGTTCACTGAGGAGTAGTTTGAGTTCGTCTTCGTTTTTATTGAAGGATAGGTCCATGAAGTATGCTGTGGTTCTTACTTAAGTTGTTGCTCATTGAGGTAGTCCCATGAGCTTCGCCCTAAGTTAAACAACAGATCTAAGGCACTCAAGTTGTTTTGGAAACCATTTTTAGAAAAAAATACTTGATGATATTCAGTATTGGTAAAGGTTTGAGTGCCTTTTGGACTTAATTGCCTCAAATCGGTACCGACAAAATCGGTTTGATAGGCCTTTGTGGCTTTCCAAGTTGACGGATGATCGAGCCAGTATAGAACTAACTCTAGAATTCTGGTATTCAGTTCCCAGAGCGTTTGTGGTTTGGCATTCAAAATATTAGCCAAATCGGGCATAAGTACTTCATAGAAAGGACTTTTCGCATAGGCACTTTCAATGGCCTTAAGATGGTCTTTGGTCCAATTCTCTGCGTAACTAACAGTGCATTCTCGAATACCCTTGAACTGTTTTTGCACGGGGACATTCAACACTTGAATACCTTGAGGTCCAGAAATTAAGGCCCTACTTCGATACGTTTGCTTTTGAAACGTTTCATGAGCCTCTATCCAAATCTCTTTACCCTGAATGAAGTGCGCGAGCCACTCTATATTGGGTAAATAGGCAATGGATAAGAGGGTTGAAGACATTATTTCTTTTTTCTGCGGCGTATAAACATCACGATTTGATACAGCGCAAGTGCAACAATAAAATGCAAGAAGTAGCTGGTTCGCTCGCCATCACCGTTGACGGTCGTAAATACGCGATCCGTACGGATTTTCTTCAGTCCTTCTCCATGTTTATCCCAACTCATCCATATGAAAACAGGCTTACCAACGATATGGTCTTCCGGTACATAACCCCATTTCCGACTGTCTAATGAATTGTGTCGGTTATCTCCCATCATCCAGTAGTAGTTCTTTTCGAAGGTGTACGTCGTTGCCAATTCACCATCGATAAGGACGGTGCCATCTTTTTTAATTTTTAGGTCATGCCCCTCATATTCACCAATTATTCTGCGGTACGCATTGATATTCCAATCAGTAAGGTCAACCGTACTGCCTGCTTGAGGAACATAGAAAGGACCATAATTATCCCAGGTATCTCCATATGGGCGCTCACCGTGACCAGTATCAGGATTTGGGAAAAGAATATTGGCTGCTTGATCTTTTTGGATTTGAATTAATCCATCAGGAAGGGTCGTATCCACTGCAGTTCCTGGGCGGTCTGCTACAATAGGCCATACGTTTTTCACGTTCTCAAGTGACTGCATCGTCTCTACGTGACGTGCTTGCATGAACATGATGTATTCATCTTGAGCGACCTGATAAACATCTTGATCCGTAGGGTATTTACGGTATTCTTCGTTGGTCAGGTAGTTGATGTCCATTCTAGATTTAAGCCACTCTCTGGTGAATCCGCGTCCATCCGTTTTAATGTAATAGAGGTACTGCGGATAGCTGCGATCTGGAAATCGGAATGGTATGCCATTTATGAACACATTGCGGTCGACGATATTCAAACTATCGCCGGGAGTACCGATACAGCGCTTTACATAATTTTCCTTTTTATCTACCGGCATATTATCCATCGGATAATTGAACACTACAGGGTCGCCGGACTTGATGGCTTCGAAGGCAGGAAGGCGCAAATAGGGGATTTGTGGCCAAGCTACATAAGAAGGAACCCCTAAGAAAGGCACTTTATTATGTACTAGGGGCAAAGAGAGTTGGGTCATCGGTACTCGAACCCCATAATGCATTTTTGAGACGAAAAGGAAATCACCGACCATCAAACTCTTTTCCATAGAGCTCGTAGGAATAGTGTACGCTTCGAACGTAGTTGAACGAATTACAGTTGCAACAACAATGGCAAAGAAGATGCTATTCACACCTTCGCCTAAATTCTTTCTAATGAAAGCATCATCACGCCCCCAATATTTTAACTTTTCGCTATAGTTCAAGAACGCCAAGTATCCTCCCAAAGTCCCCATCACAGCTGCGGTTTGCCATGTTTTTCTGAATTTAAAAACATGAAGCAATTCATAGATCATAATGATTCCCATAACTACCCCAACCACTGGTATACAATACAGTATAACCCAATACGTAGGGCGTTTGGCTATCTTAACGAGTACGAAAGTGTTGTAAACTGGGATGAATGCTTCCCAAGCCTTTCGGTCAGCAGCAACATAAAATTTCCAAGAAATGGCACCGAACCACAATGCTTGGACGAGGGTGAAGATGATAAATTCCATGAAGTGAAACTAGTAATTAATGGGGGATAGGTATGTTACAATGTTGTGAAAACTAAAGCCCTAAAACATCCCGAATATCAAAGGCTCCAACTTTTCCTGGAATCCATTCAGCAGCAATGACAGCACCAAGAGCGAAACCTTCACGACTATTCGCTTCATGCTTAAGCGAAATGGTATCAATAGGGCTTTTATAGTTTACTTCATGCGTGCCAAAGTAGGGGTCAATGCGTTCTGAGGATATTTCAATTTTGCCATTTTCTTCAGACATCGTCCAACCGTCCAAGTTGTCATAGGAGGCCAAAACCCCTTCAGCAGCAGTAATAGCAGTGCCTGAAGGTGCATCTTTTTTGCCCGTGTGATGAATTTCATGAATTGAAGGGACATATTCAGGATAGTCACTTAATAACCGGGCTAAACGCTCGTTCATTACGAAGAAGAGGTTTACCCCAAGAGAAAAGTTCGATGCATATAAAAACCCAACTTGATTCGCCTGGGCTGCCGCATCCGCTTCTCCTTTTTCTTCGAGCCAACCAGTGGTGCCGCTTATCACGGGGATTTGCATTTCCAGCAGTGATAAAACATTTGCTTTAGCGGCTTCAGGCTGTGTGAATTCAATTGCAACATCCACTTCAGACAAATCATTAGGATTAAATTGTCCCCCTTGGTGGATGTACGTGATCTGATGTCCTCGCTCTATTGCAATTCTTTCGACCGTTTTGCCCATTCTTCCGTATCCTATAATCGCTATGTTCATGGTAAAGTGTATGTTATTCGAAAACCAGGAGCGGTGATGGTCGATTCTTGATTTACAAAGTATTGTTTTGTAGTTATTTGCGGCCGTATACTTAAATCGTCGCTTACATCAAAATCATGCAAGTGAGCATCGATATTTGCATCTAGAATTCCTAAGAGGTAGATGCCTAAAATGCCAAAAATGGCATATTCTCGTTGCGTTCTGAGTTGCTCCATATATCCTATGGATTCTTGTGCAACCCCATTGGCTGAATTTTGATAAAAAGGCGAGGGGATGTCGCTAAAAATATCAGGAGCAGCTGCTTCTAATTCAGCACGCGTCGTGAGGCTTGGGTTATCAATAATGAATTGAAGTACACTTTCATACGCGCGGAATTGACCATTTAATTGACCATAGTAATATGCCGTTCCACCTAGACCGCCCCAGAAAAGCGGGGCTTTCCAATACTTACCGTTGTAAATCTGTCCTCCACCTGGAATCAATGAAAGGGTAGTGGCCAGTTTAATATTGTGGGCAGGCGTTCCTTCGAAGGTGCTATCCTGATGCTGTGCTTTTCCTTGAACCCCAAGAAAAAGAAATAGAACAATCAGCACTGCAGGTCTCATGAATTAAACTTCGATATGATACGCTGCAAGTCTTCGTCAGATGTAAAATCAATTAGGATTTTCCCTTTCCCGTTCGCTTTCATTTGAATGTTCACGTTAGAAGAGAAATAGTTACCTAGCTCTTTAGTCAGTGCGTCTAAACTAGGATTAACTGTTGCTTTAGCAGAGGGGGCTTTAGGTGATTTGATGGACTGCGCCATCGCTTCCGTTTGGCGAACACTTAGTCCACCTTTTAAGATTTTCTTGTAGAGAGCGATCTGATCATCCTCAGAAGGCAAATTCAACAACGCGCGTGCGTGCCCAACAGAAAATACAACCGAAGCCGCTCCTTCACCGTTTTCATCTAAACTTTCATTGCGATGAATATCTCTTAATTCGGCTTGTATGATTGCGGGTAATCTTAACAAGCGCATGAAATTGGTGATTGTTGATCGTCCTTTTCCTAGACGTTTAGCAACTTCATCCTGGGTTAAGCCCAATTCATCCATCATTCGTTTGCACGAATACGCCATCTCAATTGGGTCGAGGTCTTCACGCTGTAAATTTTCGACAATTGCGAGTTCCAACATGTTTCGATCATCCGCCAAACGTATGTAGGCAGGTATATCGGACAGCCCAGCAATTTGAGAAGCTCTGAACCTGCGTTCCCCTGAAATAAGCTCGAATTTCATTCCGTTCTTGCGAACGGTTATGGGTTGAATGATTCCAAGTTCACTAATACTTTGGGCCAATTCGACCAACGCATCCGTATCAAAATTCGAGCGGGGTTGAAATGGGTTGGTGGTGATGTCTCCTAATGAAATCATAGCAACCTTACCCACAAGCTTCTCTGCTCCGGCGTCGGTTACCTTATTAACCTTTGCGATTTCTTCACCTAAAATGGCCGAGAGGCCTTTACCCATTGCGCGTTTTGCCATATTACCCTTGTTTTGCGAGTATCTCTTGTGCTAAAGTAAGATAATTCTCAGCGCCTTTACTGCCTGCATCATAGGTAAGGATATTCTCCCCGTAACTAGGCGCTTCACTCAATTTCACATTTCTGTGAATAATAGATTCAAATACCAACCCTTCAAAGTGATTCCTTACTTCATCTGCCACTTGGTTTGATAAACGCAATCGACCATCAAACATAGTTAAAAGCAATCCCTCAATTTCGAGATTCGGGTTGTGAAGCTCTTGAACCTTTTTAATGGTATTTAAAAGTTTACCAAGTCCTTCTAGCGCATAGTATTCACATTGTATAGGGACCAAGATAGAATTGGCCGCCGTCAATGCATTTAGGGTTATTAGACCTAAAGAAGGTGCGCAGTCGATTATTATATAATCATAATCGGATTTGATTTCCTCAAGCGCATTTTTTAAAAAGAACTCACGTTTGGGTTGATCAATAATTTCAAGCTCAACGGCAACCAAATCAAGATGTGCGGGAATGATACTTACGCCAGGTGCATCCGTAGCTTGAACTAGAGTACGTGCGTCTTTAGCACCTTCAATCAACTCATAGGTGCCTTCTAAGGCTTGTTCTGGATTAAGTCCAAGTCCACTAGTTGCATTGGCCTGTGGATCTGCATCCACCAATAGAATACGTTTTTCTAAGGCACCTAAGGCGGCACTCAGATTCACAGCAGTAGTAGTTTTCCCTACACCGCCTTTTTGGTTTGCAATTGCAATGATTCTAGCCATAAACGTGGAGACTTAAATGATAGACTCAAAAGTAAATCATTGAAGTGCGAAATACTAAAAAAGTAATGAACACCTTGTTTACGATAAATCCAATTGACCTTCGAGTTGCATCTTAATCAACTCAGCATAGTGACCATCGCTTGATTCAAGTATTTCGGGGCTTCCAGCTTCAATTATAACGCCGTTTTCTAGGCAAATGATTTGCTCGCAGTGTTTAACGCTGCTGACCCTGTGGGCAATGATTATGCCACTCAAATCAGCCGTCGCAGATCTCAAGTTATTAAGAATTAACTCCTCCGTTTCGGTATCAACGGCGCTCAAACAATCGTCTAAAATGATCACCTGAGGTTCTTTGATCAACGCGCGAGCAATGCTCACTCGTTGTTTTTGACCCCCACTTAGTGTGATACCACGTTCGCCAACTCTAGTGGCATATCCCTTATCGAACCCAATAATATTTTCATGAACACCGGCTGCTTTTGCAGCATGCTCAACTTGAGTTTGATTCATGGTATCCATACCAAAAGCGATGTTATTCGAAATACTATCGCTGAATAAAAACGCCTCTTGGGGCACCCAACCTAGATATTTCTTCAAGGTTGGCAAATGCCATTCCTTTACATCTACACCGTCGATTCGTATAATCCCTTCGGTTGGATCGTATTGTCGAACCATTAAGGCCGCAATTGTACTTTTCCCGGAACCGGTTTTTCCAAGAATACCCATTTGCGTCCCTGCGCCAATTTTGAAGCTGACATTTTTTAGGGCCGTAATTCCGCTGTTTGGATAGGTGAAGGTTACATTTTCGAATTCAATTTCCCCCTTAAATTCCGCTGGTTTATAGCTGCCCGATTCAAATTCAGGCTGCTCCTTTAAAAATTCATCCAGTCGCTGCATTGAAGCATCCGCACTTTGAACGAGTGATGTAACCCAACCAATTGACGCAATAGGCCAAGTCAGAAGGTTCACGTAATAAATAAATTCAGTGATATTACCTGCGCTGACTTCTCCTGCAAAGAATAATCGGCCCCCAACATAGATGGTAATTAAGGTGCTAATTCCCACCATAAGAATCATTAACGGTTGGAAAACTGCATTGACTCTGAAAAGCTTTTCATTAACAGCCCGATACTCGATCGCTTGATCCTTGAAGTTCATACTAAACCATGGGCTTTTGTGGTAGGCCTTGATTACGCGAGTTCCAGAAAAGGATTCTTGTGCAAACGTGCTTAATTCTGAAAGCTGTTCCTGTACATTTTTAGATCGAACGTGAATCAAATTGGCTACACGGTAAACCAAGAACGCGAGGAACGGTAGTGGTATTAACGTGAGTAGTGTAAGTTTTGGGCTGACTGATATCATGATCGAAATCACCAGCAAGATGGTAAAGCCTGTGTTTAAGGCATACATTATCGCCGGACCTACGTACATTCTGACCTTACTAACATCTTCAGAAATACGGTTCATTAAGTCTCCCGTACTATTGTTCTTGTAAAAACGCTGCGTCAGTCTTTGATAGTGAGCAAATACAGTATTCTTTAAGTCAAACTCAATGTGCCTGGACATCACCACTATTGTTTGACGCATGAAGTACATAAACACCCCCTGTAAGATTGCGGAGGCGATGATATACAACCCATACTTTACGAGTTCGCTGCTCACATTGGACTCTTGCGCAACTCCCGCTCTATAGTTTTCAATAATAACAGCAATCGCATCGAAGCTGTTACGGATAAAAAGGGCAGGGAATAGTTTGAAAATGACTGAAATGATTACAAAGAACGCACCGGCAAAGAGTAGCCACTTGTGTTTTAAGAAGTAAGGATTTAGTTTTTTTAATGCGCTCATTGCTCTAGGTGCCTCTTTCAGAGTGTATATTTGCCGCTGTAAAAACAGTCCTTTACATGCGGAGCTTCAAAAATAACATCAGTTTGCCGAACTCGTTCACAACGATGCTCCGACTCTTCATTTATTTACAAGCATGATTACAAGACGACACATTCGTATCAAGGTCTTGCACCATCTATTTGCCCAAAGTACGGACGATAGTATGGATGCAGCGCTGTTGCTAAAGAATTTAAGCAAAAGCCTAAACGGCGTGCATCAATTGTTCGCTTGGGACATTAGTGCATTCATTCGCTTATACCAAGAGGCAGTAGCTCAATTCGATCGTGTTTCTGATCGCAATCGTCCGGATAATGAGCTTTTAGCTCGTCTAGAGCATTTTATTAATCTGCCGTTTTGGCGTTTATGCGAAGAAAGTAGTGCTTTGAATACTTTGATTGAAGGCGCACATTGCAATTGGGGTGAATACAATCAACACTTCCGCAATCTCCTTGATGCACTTTTAGTGAGCGAGCGCTATGAACAGTTCATTTCAGGCCCTAAAGATTTTACCGCGCAAAAAAGGTTTATACGTGAGTTGTACCAATCAAATATTGCGGAGAACGAATTTTTACATGAGGTATACGAAGATCAAAATGCACAATGGAGTGATGATCTAGATGCTGCACAAATGATGTCCGGGAAGGTAATTGCGAGTTGGAAAGAAGAGAATTCTCCATTGATCATTCCACAGTTATTCAAGGATACCTCTGATGCATCATTTGGATCAATACTCGCTCGTAAGTATTTCGAATTCAACGCGGATAGCCAAGAGCGGATTGAATCCAAAAGCCGCAATTGGGAAAGTGATCGTATTGCAAAAATGGACATCATTTTGATGAAACTCTGTATTGCAGAGTGGCGCGGGTTCGAAGAGATTCCAATGAAAGTGAGCTTGAATGAATACTTGGATTTAAGTAAGCAATACTCAACTCCTAAAAGTTCTTCCTTTATCAATGGTATACTTGATAAAATCGTTGCTAATTTGCAGGAGGAAGGCCACATCAACAAGGTTGGCCGCGGAATGATTGAATAATTAATAAAGCATATGAAAAAAACAGTTTTAGCCATTGCTGCAATTGCATTTACGGTAGCTTCATGTGGAGACGCAACGGACCGTATTAAAACTACAGACGACTCAGGAACAGAAACCATGATGGAGGCCTTACCTGCAATCACCTTCGAAGAGGAATTCCACGATTTTGGTGAAGTTCAAGAAGGTGAAGTAGTTGAGCATACCTTTACTTTCACAAATGAAGGAGAAGGTCCGCTGATCATTTCAAATGCACAAGGCTCTTGTGGTTGTACTGTGCCAGATTGGCCTAGACAACCTATCGCACCGGGCCAGACGGGTCAAATCAAAGTGAGCTTCAATTCTAAAGGACGTGCAGGTCGTCAAGACAAGCGCGTAACATTAACTACAAACGCAGTTCCACAGTCGAAGGTTTTAAACATTACTTCGACCGTAATTGCTAAAAACGACTAAGATGCAATCAGTTTTTCTACAAGCCCAAGGAGGTATCGTGAGTTTACTTCCATTCGTTCTCATCATATTGGTGATGTACCTATTCTTCTTCCGACCTCAAATGAAGAAGCAGAAAGAGGAGGCCCGATTTCGTGATGAGGTTAAAAAGGGTGCCCGGATTGTCACGACTAGTGGAATTCATGGAAAGATTCTTGAGGTAGCAGATAAGCACTTAATTATTGAATCAGAAAATTCAAGATTAAAAATCGAAAAAAGCGCAGTTAGCAAGGAAATGAGTGCGCAATACAACAAAGTAAGTTCTTAACTTAGAAACCGGCGGAAGCCGGTTTTTTTATGCAAAGAATTCAATCAAATAAATTAATCGAAGGAACACTTTTTGTCGCTTTCGCCTTTGCCGTATGGTTTGCAATGCGCGTTGCCAAAACCAATGTTTCGAGACAGATTAATATTGAGTTGGTTGCGCAGGGTAGAGGGGTAGGAGACCAACGTTGGCTTACCGATACGACGGCTGAAGTAGCCATCACTATAGAGGCACGCGGCTTAGATGCATTGTTCATGAAGAAGTTCGATCGGCGAAAGGTTTCGTTTAAATCGGTGGATTTCATAAACACTTCCCCAAAACACGCGTATGTCATACGCGCCGATATCAAAGCGATTCTGCGTGAGACTTTTGGATCCGAGTATTCCTATATCTTAACGAAGGATACGATTGTTTTTCCTTCAGAGCCAATGGTTTATGCGAAGAAGCACGTCGACGTAATGGGTTTAGAAGAGATTGTATTGCCGTTGGATTCACGCTGGGTTGTTCGTCCAAAATTGCTGCAAGATTCCATAATGATCTATGGTCCAAGCGAACTTGTCGCAGCATGTAATCCATATGTTCAAATTCCTAAATCCGATTGGAAAGGGGCGAAAACATATGAACTAGCCTTGTTGGGAATAAATAAAGCAATCCGGACGGATAAACACTGGCTGCCACTTTCTGGTGAAATCGCACAATGGACTGAAGAGAAATTTGATAAAACCATCAAGATTAAGGATAGAGAAATTTCCGTAGAACTCTGGATAAGTGGCCCAATGAATGTACTTGCAAATGAATCATTTCTAAATTCTGTAGAGGTCAGCTGGAGTCTGGAAGAGGAACGCTATCGCATCCACCCTCAAATAGAGAATTATAATGTCGATTTGTTGAACTATTCACCTAAATATGTTGCCATATGAGACGAATAGTTTGTGTAACGGGTGGCATAGGTTCCGGAAAGTCTACGGTTTGTAAGTACTTGTTTGATAAAGGATTACCGGTTTTTTTTAGCGATGACCGTGCAAAGGAAATCATGCATCAGGACTCAAAGGTCCGCGACAGTATCGTTGCAATCTTTGGATCTGAGGTGTACGCCACGAATGGTCAACTTAATAAGGAGGCCTTAGCAAATGCGATTTTCAATAATTCTGACCTCAAAGTACAGCTTGAAAAAGTGGTGCATCCAGCCGTTCATGCCGACTTCAAACGATGGTGCGATGCTCAGCAAGCACCTGTTTTAATCAAAGAAACACCCCTAGCAATAGAAAAAGGGGATACCACGTGCACGGAATTATTGGTCGTCATGGCTAGTGAGTCCACTCGTATTACCAGGGTTCGAGAACGCAATCCTAATTGGACCATTGACGAAATCAAAGCAAGAATTACTAATCAGGCATCTGATGATGACCGCAAAAAAAAAGCATCAATTCTCATTTGGAATGATGCCTCTTTGCAGGATTTATACAACCAAATAGATCAACTCCTAACCAAATGGATTTGAACTAGGCCATTGGGATAGGTGTTTGTCTTTATATTTTTCCATTCAAGCACTTGTTCGTTCTCTCGAAATAATGGAATCCCTTTGCCCAAGGTCGTTGGAATATAGGTTAATATCATCTCATCAATTAAATCCAAGCTATGAAAGCGCGCGTTTGTAGCGCCTCCTCCAACGAGCCAAATAACTTTATCAGTTGGTTTTAAAGCATCCAGCACTTCTTCTGTAGTACCAGTATTTACTGCAATATTTGGTTGAGCAAGTTCAATATCCGTTGAACGGCTTAAAACGATACATTCCTTCTCGCCATAAGGATAACCACCTTCGAAAGAGATGATTTGCGCATAGGTATTGTATCCCATAATAATGGTATTTACCGTTTCTAAAAACTCATTATACCCATAGTCTTCATCAGGTAAGTCGAATCTTGGATGGTCAAGAAAATCAATCTTACCGTGCTCGTCAGCAATATATCCATCTAAGGAAACTGCAGTGTATAGAATTGTTTTGCTCATGGTAGTACTGGTATTTTTCTCTCCTATAGCAAATCGTTTGCCAAGTTTGCTAAAGCAGATCGTTCACCCTTCTCTAATGTGATGTGAGCGTACATTTCGTGTCCTTTAACTCTATCGACCAAATAGCTCAGACCATTGGACTGTTCGTCCAAATACGGAGTGTCAATCTGGCGAACATCACCGGTAAAAATAAACTTAGCGCCTTCACCCGCTCTAGTAATGATCGTCTTTACTTCATGAGGTGTAAGGTTTTGACTTTCGTCAACAATAAAGATGATATTGGCTAGTGATCGTCCACGAATGTATGCAAGCGGTGTAATCAAGATCTTTTCCTTATCCACCATTTCTTCTAGTTGCTTGTACTCCTTATCTCTATCGCTGAACGTGTTTTTAATGAACTTTAGATTATCCCAAAGCGGTTGCATGTAAGGATCGATCTTTTCTTTTGCATCCCCAGGTAGGTATCCCAGGTCACGATTTGAAAGCGGAACAATGGGTCTTGCTAGATAAATCTGTTTGAAATCTCGGCGCTGCTCTAAGGAAGCTGCAAGTGCAATTAACGTTTTACCGGTACCAGCAACACCCGTCAAGCTGATTAACTTAATTTCAGGATTTAGTATTGCATGTATTGCAAATGCTTGCTCCGCGTTTCGAGGTTTGATACCATAAACACTGCGCTTTTCAACATGATCGAGCGTTTTGTTGTAGGCGTTAAAATAGGCAAGTCCTGAGCTAGTGTCCGATTTCAAAATGTAAAAACAATTGGCTACTGGACCGAAATCAGGATTCTCGGCTATCACCTCATCAATATCGATAGACTTCTTTTCATAAAGCTTAGAAAGGGTGGAAGCATTGAAATTTTCGACCGTAATTTTTCCTTTAAACAAAGAATCAACATCCTTTATTTTTCCTGTTAAATAATCTTCAGACTTGAGTTCAAGTGCTTTCGCTTTGAGCCTAAGATTGATATCCTTAGTGATTAGAATGGTTTGTCGATTGGGTTCTTCATCTGCAATGTTTAGAGCTGCATTGATGATGCGGTGATCCATTTTTCTTCCAAGCACTTTTTCGGCATCGATTCCCGAACGCGAGGTGTCCATGATAACCTTAATCGAACCTTTACCCTTTCCATCCAGGGGAATCCAATTGGTGAAGTCTTTGCCTTCGGTTATTCGGTCTAAGTTTCGAATGAACTCACGTGCTTCGTAATTTTTGGAATCATGACCTTTCTTAAATTCATCCAATTCTTCCAAGACAGAAATCGGTAAAACGATGTCGTGCTCTTCAAAGCAGTTAATTGAATTGTGGTCAAAAAGGATTACGGAAGTGTCAAGAACAAATATTTTTCTTGGTTTGGCGCCTTTCGCGCTTGCTTTCTTAGTTGGCATGCGATAATTGTTTGCATTTAAATTACCGCAAGTAGTTGTTAGTTAGAAGTTCAGAATTGAATTCAGGGACAGACTTACTAACCATCCATTGTGAAAAAAGAAGCCCGCGTTATTAACGCGGGCTCGAACACAACACATCTACGTCTGGCTATTCAGCCGATACATAGAGGCTAGGGGCACCTTTTAGGACGTCAGCCGAAGCTTGCTCCTTGTATTGTTCGAAATTGGCCTCAAACTTTTTGGCCAATGCAATGGCATTTTTATCGTATGCATCTCCATCTTTCCAAGTATTCTTTGGGTTTAGGAGTTCTTCAGGCACATTCGGACAGTGCTTGGGCATACTTAATCCGAAAATTGGATGTACCTGATACGCTACATCTTCGAGATGGCCATCTAAGGCTGCAGTAATCATAGCACGTGTGTAACGGAGCTTAATACGGCTTCCCGTACCGTACGCACCACCGACCCATCCAGTATTAATGAGCCAAACATTGACTCCAGCTTCTTCCATTTTGCTTGCTAACATATCAGCATAATAGGTTGGATGAAGAGGCATAAATGGAGCACCGAAACACGCACTAAATACCGCCTTGGGCTCTGTCACTCCTTCTTCGGTTCCAGCCACTTTCGCGGTATATCCGCTTATGAAATGATAAGCTGCTTGGTTCGCATCAAGTTTTGAGATGGGGGGCAGAACGCCATAGGCGTCTGCGGTCAAGAAAAAGATGTTCTTGGGGTTATTTGCTAGGCTTCCAGGTTGAATATTATTGATATGCTCAATAGGATAGCTTACGCGCGTATTCTGTGTAATACTCGTATTGGTAAAGTCCACATTGCCGTTCTCATCCATGATGATATTTTCGAGAATTGCATGCGGTTTGATCGCATTGTAGATATCGGGCTCATTTTCTCGAGACAAGTCGATTGCCTTTGCATAACAGCCGCCTTCAAAATTGAAAATAGTGTTATCTGCGCACCAACCGTGTTCATCATCCCCGATAAGTTTTCGAGCTGGATCAGCACTTAGTGTGGTTTTCCCAGTCCCGCTTAAACCGAAGAAAATGGATGTATCACCGTCCGCTCCAACGTTGGCTGAACAATGCATACTGAGAACATTCTTTTGGTAGGGTAGGATAAAGTTTAATGCACTGAAAATGCCTTTTTTAATTTCCCCAGTATATCCTGTTCCACCAATTAGAATTGTTTTTTCCTTAAAGCTTAGAACCGCAAAATTTTCTTGGCGTGTACCATGTTTTTCGGGATTCGCCATAAAGCCAGGCGCATTCAATACGGTCCATTCTGGTGTGAAATCAACTAATTCATCCTCTGAAGGACGCAAGAACATGTTATATGCGAATTGATTGGACCATGGGTACTCATTAACAACGCGCAAGGCCATTCGGTACGATTCGTGTGCTCCGGCAAATGCATCCCTTACATAGACGTCTTTCTCGTTAAGATAGGCGCATAAATCACGCTTTAGCGTTTCGAAATTTTCTTCTGAAAAGGGTTTGTTGATTGAGCCCCACCAAACTGCATTTTCCGTTATGCCATCCTTGACAATAAATCGATCTTCTGGGCTACGTCCTGTGAATTTGCCGGTTTCTATTGCGATTGCTCCTAATGAGGAGCGAACGGCCATTCCGCCTTCAATACTATGTGTCTCTAGCGTATCCGGACTGAGATTACTGTAAACAGCTTTTGCTCTGATGCTCAACGAGCTCAGAAACTCCAGGTGGTTCTGGGTGGTCATGGTAATAAGTGGTTGGTTCTATAATAGGTACGACAAAGTTACTAGGTCATTTTAGAAAATGACTTTCTGTGGGCGAAAATTATCCCCCAATTGTCAAAATTTAACTCAACCCATTGATTACGCTCTATTTGAAGTCCATAAAGACAACCAACCTGCTACGAAAAGAACACCACCTAGGGGTGTTATCGGGCCAAGAAACCCAAGATCTATGCCTAGAAATCTATCAAAAACCAGTAAGTAAATGCTGAATGAAAAGAATAGTATTCCGAGCACCCATAGGATGCTTGAAACTTTAGGAGCGTCGGATTTAGCTATTGCCAATAATGCAACGCTATGCATTAATTGATATAGAACGGCAGTTTTGAAAGAGTTCATTTCTTGCGAGGAAAGAACATCTTGTAAAGTATGAGCGCCCAATGCGCCCATTAAAACCGCGCTTGCTCCAAGAAAGGCTATAATTTTTTTCATACCACGAAGATAGTAAGGGTGGGCATCGTTTCAGTTGTTATATTTAACACGATAACAAACATTCAAGTTACATTTTCAACATATGTCAAAACGGATTGTACTCATTGGAGCCGGATTAAGTACGCAAAGTTTAGTCCCTTATCTCAAAAATAGGTTGGCAAAAAACGATTGGTATTTACGTGTCCTGGATCGGGATGCAGCGACAGCCGAACTTCGTCTCAATGGAAACAATCAATATTGTTCTTCAGGTTCACTGGACATAAATGATCAGGACGCATTAGAAAAAGAGGTTAAGGGCGCCGCAATCGTTATTTCTATGGTTCCAGCCCACATGCACTTTAACATCGCTAAAACTGCACTTAAGTATGGAGCACATTTGGTTACGGCGAGTTACAATACGCTTGAGATGCAGGGTTTGAATGTCGAAGCGCAGTCTTCCGGCTTAATCTTTTTAAATGAATGCGGGTTAGACCCTGGCATTGATCACATGAGCGCTATGAAGCTCTTGGACCAAATTCGTGGGCAAGGAGGTAAAGTTGTTCTCTTTGAGAGTTTTACCGGGGGACTATTAAGCCCGGAATCGGAAAAAGACAATCCCTGGCGTTATAAATTCACATGGAACCCACGAAATGTTGTACTCGCCGGGCAAGGTGGCGCGGTGAAGTTTATTCAGGAAGGTAAATACAAGTATATTCCACCTCATATGCTGTTCCGCCGGACAGAATTCATGGATGTTGAAGGCTTTGGAAAGTTTGAGGGTATAGCCAATAGGGATAGCCTTAAGTATAGAACCGTCTATGGTTTAGAGAATGTCGAGACACTGTACCGAGGTACATTGCGACGTCCAGGTTATGCACGTGCTTGGGATTGTTTTGTGAAATTGGGAATGACAGATGATTCGTATCAAATCGCAAATACTCATTTACTTTCGTTTAGAGAGTTTACCAATCTTTTCTTGGCCTACAACCCACATGATTCGGTAGAGTTGAAATTGAAGTATTATCTAGGAATTCCACAAGATTCCGATCTTATGGACAAGCTTATTTGGGCCGGATTATTCTCAAATCAAATGTTTCCGTTCGAAAGTGGAACACCAGCACAGTGTTTAGAATACATTCTGCGCCAAGTTTGGACACTTAATCCAGAGGATAGGGACTTAATCGTGATGTACCATAAAATAGGGTGGGAGCGCGATGGTGAGCGCTTTATGGTGGAGAGTTCTATGGGGGTTGAGGGTGAAAGTTCAACAAAAACGGCGATGGCCGCGACCGTTGGCTTGCCCTTAGGAATTGCTACCCGCTTAATCTTAGAGGGAAAAATCGAAACTACTGGTGTTCAGTTGCCAATGACAGCCCAGTGGTACAACCCAATTCTTGAAGAGCTGGAAAGCGATTATGGAGTCCGATTCTTTGAGAAATCTATTCCTTACCGGGGATATTAAAGGCTCGCGTAGAAAGGTGAGAGCACTTCCTTTGCTTCAGTGGTATAACACTGATCATTTTCGTACAAGATAATTTTACGACGTACAGGCTCCTCAATGTCATATTTGCCAAGGCCATAGATGCACCGGTTAGCGGTTCTATTTTCCTTAGGATGAATATGAATGATGCTATTTAAATGCAATCCTTCATCTAAAGCCTCGTCTAAAAAACGATCGGATTGGTCACAAGGTAAAATCACCCAAAACTTTCCTGTAGCTTTTAATAATCGAGCCGCATTATGCACCAAACTTTTAAAGTCCAATGTTAATGCATGGCGCGCTGCAGCAACTCCAGCATCCATTTTAGTGGGGCCATCTTCAAAATAGGGCGGATTGCTTACAATAATGTCATAAAGCAAATTGAGCTCGAACTCCTGAATAGGTTCGTGATAGCATACCATTCGATTTGCAAAAGGACTGTCCTTAAAATTATTAGTCGCTTGTTTTGCACTCGGGCCATGAATTTCGACGGCATCGACATAAGCCTTCGGGAATCGTTGAGCCAATTGCATTGCAATGACTCCACTTCCTGTTCCTATATCTAGTGCATGCTGAACATCGTTGGAAGAAAGATCCTCACCTGCAAGTGCACCAAGTAAACATCCATCGGTATTTACTCGCATTGCGCATTGATCGTGCGCAACACTAAACTCTTTCATTTCGAATGGTTTGAGGTAATTCATATTCCTCCGGATAAACTAAATATCTTGGGACGCAAGGTGAAGAAATAGATGATATTCACCAAAGCAAAAATGAAGTAAATGAAATTTGATTCTACTAAACTGTAGGTGAGAAGTAGAACCGTGCCGAGTTCAACCATAATCCACTGCCAAATATGAATCTTTGTTAAGATTTTCAATTTGTCTTGCATTTCCTCAGTTTGAGAGATTTTCACCATTCCTTTATTCCATATGGTTCTCCCTAATGAACCTAAAACACCTGCGATAAAAGGAATGACCAAGTGATTCCATTGACCCCATGTGAATTGAATCACGGCATCATCCTGAGCCGCGTAGAGGACAACAGTAGTAATAACTAGCTGTGCCATAAGCAATACAGAATAGATCAGTTGCAGCGAACTAGGATCATATGCGGGCTTTTCACTCATCTTGGGTTACAGGTCTAACAAACCATCTGGTAACTCAAGATAAATGATTTTTTTCGCCTTATCTAAATTTGAAATGAAGGGATCGACAGCAGGAATGAGGTAATTGTTCGAATCCGATTCTACAACAAAAAGGTTCTGACTTGAATTCTCGATTACGTCTGTGATTTTGCCAATTGATGCCCCGTGAACATGAACATCATAACCTATGATAGCCTTGTCGTAATAGATGTCATCATCAACCTCTGGAAACATGCTTTGAGGCAGAAACGCTGATCGACCAATTAACGAGCTGGCCTGCTCCGGGCTTACATCTTCAAAATAAACGAGCAGTTTTTTACCGTTTAGTTTGCCCTTTTGAGCAAAAAAAAATGGAACCAGTTCTTGGTTAATTTCCAAGAAAACTGATTCCAAATCTTTAAAGAATTGTGGGGTAGAGGAGTCGATATGCAATATCAGTCCACCTTTATACCCGTGGAGTTTTGTGATTTTACCTAGTGAAAAGCACTGCTCCTTCTGCACAATTACTCTGCGCTTTCCTCTGCAGGAGCTTCTTCTGCTTCCGCAGCAACTTCTTCAGTTGCTTCTTCTGCTTCCGCAGCAACTTCTTCAGTTGCTTCTTCTGCAGTTTCTTCACTAGCCTCAGCTGGAGCTTCAGGAGCATTTGCAGCAGCAATTGCAGCTACACGCGCTTTGTTTACTTCAGCTTCTGCAGCAAGACGATCAGATTTTGATTTCTCTACTGCATTTGCCAATGATTCAACCTTGTTTTGAATCTTAGACTCTTTTTCATTTGTCCAAGCTTCAAATTTTGCTTCTGCTTGTTCTTCAGTCAAGGCACCTTTACGAACACCTTCTAACAAGTGTTTTTTCATCATTACACCACGGTAAGATAAAATTGCACGAGCAGTGTCAGTTGGTTGAGCACCTTTCATAACCCAAGATAGGGCAGAATCAAAGTTAAGATCGATTGTTGCTGGGTTGGTGTTAGGGTTGTACGTACCCAATTTCTCGATGAAACGACCATCACGCTTTGCGCGAGAATCAGCCACTACGATTGAGTAAATAGGACGTGCTTTGCGTCCACCACGTTGCAAACGAATCTTTGTTGCCATAATTAATTGTTTTACAAGGGTCCGAAACCCAGTTAATTAATAATTAATGAGCGGCAAAAGTACATAAAGAAAACAAAAGACTATGCTAAGAGGAAATTATCTTTCAATATGAATGAGTTTTGATCCTTCTGTTTCCATATTAAACTCGAACGGGGTTGCGCCTACGGATTGCATCGCACCATCTAAGGAAGCATGTACTTCTTGTGGAGCATAGAATAGCATGAAGCCACCACCACCGGCACCCAAAAGTTTTCCACCCAAAGCACCCGCCGCCAATCCTGCATCGTAGGTATTGGTGATTTGAGGTGTTGTAATTCCCGAGGCCAAGCGCTGTTTTAAAATCCAATTTTCATGAAGTAATGCACCAAATTGATTTAAATCTCCTGATTCAATGCTATCACGTAGCTGGTACACCAAGGCAACCATGGTTTCCAGCGCCTGAAATTTATCTTGAGCAGAGGTGTTTTTCTTTTGTTCCGCGAGTATAGCACTTGCTGAACGTTGGTTTCCTAAATAATACAACTTCAGGTTTTGATCTAATTCAGTTCTAACCTCATCACTTATACGCACGGGAGTTACATCAACGCTACCGTCTGGATTGAATTCGATAACGTTCAATCCTCCAAAGGCTGCTGCGTATTGATCCTGCTTTCCAATGGGTTCACCTAGTAAATCAATCTCTATTCGGCATGCACCCGAACCTAAAGATTCCTTGGTCACATCATTGCCTATGTAAGTATTTAGATTGTGTAATAAACCTACGGTAAAACTCGAACTGCTTCCCATACCGGTTCCCCCAGGAATGTCTGCAATAGAACTGACTTCAATCCCATTGAGGTTAAAATCGCTTAAAACAGTTCTTAATATAGGATGCTTTAAATCTTCAATGCGATTAACGGTCTCTGTAATTGAATATTTGCATCGCACCTTATCCGCCTCAAAGTACTTGTGCGTACTGATGTACATGTATTTGTTAATACTGGTGCTGAGCACGGCACCTTTTTGTTTTTCGAAGAACGCCGGTAAATCACTACCGCCGCCAACAAAAGAAATACGGAATGGGGTCTTCGTTATAATCATGCGCCTAAAATAGGCTATTGTGTGGATAACCTAAAGTTTTCAAATCCTACAATTTTATTGAAATAGCCGCGTAGTTTTAGAATGAACATTAAAACTATGTTATGCGACAAATCAGAAAATCATTCATGAGATGGGTGGAAGCGTATTTTTTTCGACGATGTATTTACGAAATCGGGACCCTAACTGCCATTTAATTACAATTTATAACATGAATTACTATGTATAATAGTTCCAATTTGATTCAGAGCAAGAGCTCTTTTTACTTGCAACAATCCGCACATAATATTTTGTCTTATTTCCATTATTTGAAAGGGCAGCCCATCTATGATAGCATGCTCAATTGTCATTCTAAGATGACAGAGGCCATCTGTAATTATCATTCGGTTACAGGACTTGACCGTCAGATCACATACTATGGTGTTTTTATTCAATTGGTTATTGAATTCAAAACGATGATTGATCTAATGTTGAAAAGGGGACTGGAATTTCCGGGAATGGCATATACGTTAATGGAGGTAGAGAATTTGTATCGAAAGCTGCAAGAGGAACTACTTAGAATGCGCGTATACCAGCTACAGATTAAAATCATACTTAAACCGAACAATTCATGAATACCGCACTTTCGCAACCGATTTATCAAGAGTCTCTCGCTATAAATAGAGTGATTCAAAATATTACGCGTGGATACAATAGCAATGGAAACTTCAATCTCGCATTTAAAATAAAAGACGATATGATTGCAGTGTGTAATGAGTTAGATTTAGGCGTAAGTGCAAGATTCAAGCATACGTTTAAATCGTATTACATACAGGCTTCTGATGGACTTACAAAACTTTTGGAGCATATACGTATAGCGCATTGTGCTCACATGATTAGAGGTGGATTTCCAGATGAGTTAATTCAACGTATCCGATTATTGCGCGCAAGAATAAAACTAATGTTAGATTTAATTGATTCCGATATTCCATTGGATTATATAACGCTTTCCGCTTGGGCACGGCAAAAACTAGCGTTAAGTTAGCAGTGTGAATACGGAAGAAATCAATGATTTGTACTGGTGGGCTCAAGAGCGAGTTCGCGGATTCATGTCAGGGCTGCATCGCAGCCCTGATTTTGGCTATAGTGTAGAATTTGCGCAGCATCGGCAATACGTTCCCGGCGACTCTCCAAAGCATATTGATTGGTCTGTATTAGCGAAGACGGATCGATATCTAACCAAGCAGTTTGAGGCTGAGTCAAACATGCGTTCGTATTTTCTTTTTGACTCCAGTTCAAGTATGCAGGCACCTGAGGGTAAGTGGCAGACGACGTTAAAATTGATGGTACTCATTGC
>Ga0181605_10000530_pt1 | contig 37372 bp, 29 predicted proteins | sample 041ome_11_FD_148676 | JGI IMG/M metagenome (GOLD analysis project Ga0181605, IMG submission 148676) | Coastal salt marsh microbial communities from the Groves Creek Marsh, Skidaway Island, Georgia - 041411US metaG (spades assembly) | ecosystem: Environmental > Aquatic > Marine > Intertidal zone...
GTGCGTTGTCCTCGATGCTGTAGGTGTCTAGAAGATCCTCGTACTCTTGCACAGTACCGAGGAATCCAGCTTGACCCAACACAGCGGCTTTATGATTAGGCTTGTATCTTTGAATGTACCTCAAATCGAGTCCGTCATCCAGTCCCGCTTCCTCAAGGCGTCGCATGATGCGCGAAGGCTTGGCGCCATCTCGCACGCAACCATCGATGGAAGTTTTCTGTTCGGCAGTTGCACGAGTTCTACGATTGCCTGTGGGCGCGTGCGCGTTTTGGATGTTATTGACGGGTTCTTCTATCGGTCCTGTTCCCGTATCCCGCCCTCCGTTGAGCACATACGCGTAGTAACCACGCCCGCACGTGCGCCTGTCAGCGCACGCGAATTTACACTTCCATGCTCTTTCAGTAGTATTGTAGAACTCCTTTCGACGCTTTTGGTACCGTGACTTCGTCCGGCGCAAGATCGGCGATCGCCTCCGCGCGGCCGTCACGGAGCCGGCGGTTCTGGCCGCGCTCAACTATCTCGAGCAGCAGCCGCCGCGACCTGAGCGTCACCGTCGCGCGCGCCTCGCGTAGCAGCTTGCCCCGAGTAAAATACATACACAGAAGACATACATACGTGTTCGTCGTGCCGCTCCGCCAGACGCTCGGCCTCCGCCGTCAGAGGGAGCTCCGCCAGAGAAAGTGCCCGTGGGCTTTTGGTACCGTCACCTCGTCCAGCGCAAGATCGGCGATCGCCTCCGCGCGGCCGTCACGGAGCCGGCGGTTCTGGCCGCGCTCAACTATCTCGAGCAGCAGCCGCCGCGACCTGAGCGTCACCGTCGCGCGCGCCTCGCGTAGCAGCTTGCCCCGAGTAAAATACATACACAGAAGACATACATACGTGTTCGTCGTGCCGCTCCGCCAGACGCTCGGCCTCCGCCGTCAGTTGTTTCCGTCGCCGCGATGTCCGGTTGTTGCGTAGTCGCACTCGAGGTGGACGCTCGCGAGTGTCTCTTCGGCGGGTCCCGCCGCGCGTTGTCTTTCGCCTCCTTTCCAGGCGAAAGACTGTTTTCGAAAAAGTTGAAAGTTGAAATTGACTGTTTGCGAAAAAGTTGAAAGTTGAAATTGACAAAAAAGACTGTTTTCCGAGCGTCAGCTCCTATACCGTCGCACCGTACGACGGTAGCACGGACGTACTTTTGATTGACGCCCGCTCGTCGCGCACCGCATCTTGAGGCGTCGAACCCGCCGAGAGTCGCCGCGCGATGGCGACGAGAGCGCATGCAGCGAGCGCGCCCGCCACAAACGTCGGAGGCAATTCGCGTGCGATTCTTGAAAGCAAATGTGCGTCTTATAAACAACCCCGTCGGTAAGGGACGGGTCTAACAAGTGACGCGCGCAAAGGAGCAGTTGCGCGTGTCGTCGCTTTATTTGCTGACGTTTTTTATATAGCGTAATTGGAGGTATTCTAGTACCTCAGCGTTCATATAAGGACGGTGCGTATACCTATTTACCATAGAAATGGCAAAGGCCCTTTCGTCAATACTGTTGTGAGCTCGCCCTCGAAATGTGTGCGCGCGTCGACGAGCGCGATGCGTCTCGAAACGTCGCTCGTAGCGAGCGCGCTCATCGCTGAACGATGATGATTTGCGGCTCTTGTGCGCGGGACGACGATGACGGCGAGGGAATCGCGCGTGATGACCAAATCAGGTTGTAGGCTTCTATGTGCTAGGTTTCTATGCTTCCGTTCAAAACGTCCTTCTCGCGCGATTCGCTAGTCCGCGACGGGAAACAATGCTTCTAATATTTTATCACTCGCAGAAGGACCGACGGATCTCGCCTGTGTCTCCGCCGCTGTCCTGATGACTTGCAGCTCCATGCGCGCGCGGTGCCTGTCCCGATCCACGACGCTTTTCAGTGAGGATGGCGTGGGGAAAACCTCGACGACCGCCTGAGCCTTGATTGGACCGACGCCGTCGATTTGCGCGAGCATGCGCATCCACGTGACCTTAACCGTGCTTTCTTCTTTGTGTTTTATCTCGCGAAAATCGCGTTCATACTCGGCAAAAGTGCGAGCCTTCTTGCTCGCCCTGGCGCAAGTGAGCGGACCGTACGTCGCGTGCAAGGAGAGCGTCAAATTCTTCAATAACCGCTTCGTATCCTCCAGGTGCATGGTATTTACCACTTTGAATCCGTGAAAGATTTCCGTTTGCACGCGAGCGCTGAGTAATCGACCGACCATATCCACGGTCGTCATTCCACTATGCGTGAGGGCAAACGTGCGCGCGCCGCCGCCGCGATCGCGACGAAACATGGCGCTCACGTTGCGCAAGTTGCCTTCGATGAGATAGACCAGGTTCTTCAGCCCGCTATAATTTTTCATGCGATACTTCTGCCGCACAAAACGCTGTCCGCTCTTGTCGCTCGGTATGATGCTCGCTCGTAAATCATTCACCTCTTTACGTTCGATGAGGATATCTAGCACATACGCGTCGCCCAAAGTCGGCGCGAGGCCTTTCGGGCACGCGACCCAAGCGAAATCACCGGCGTCGAGGCTGTGCCTGAGCGTCTTCACGCCCGCATTCCGGAAGAACTCAAGATCGCGTTCTGTGAACTTCGTCTCGGAAACGTCTACCACTAAGACGGTTTCGTACCTGTCAGCGTACGTTTCGTCTCCTTGGAGCGGCGGGAGCGCCCATTCGCCTCTAGACGGACTCACGAGGTTCTTTAAAGCCGGCGCCGCGTTCGTCACACGCGGTACTTGCGACGACGATGGCAGAGGTTGCGAACACACTGGTGTCCAAACTCCGGCGTCGTCCAGGATCGCCACTTCGTCGTCGTCGTCGTCGTTTTCTTCGCATTCGCGGGCAAAGTTTGGGTTGACGTTTTCGCCCGGCGCAGCGAAACCGCACGAACAGTCCCCGCGCGCCTCTGCGGCGGCGTGTAATTTCGCAGCGAGCTCCGTCCCCGTCTTACTCAGACGGATTTGCATCGCGTAGGACTTCTTCCACGTGTTCACCATGGGTTCGACGTAACCATTCTGCAACGTCTTCAACGACTTGAAGGAATTCCAACCGCAGTACGCGAAGTGCTGCGCCGCGCCGCGCCCACCCATGACGGCGCGCGACGTCGGTTTGGGTTTGATCCCCTTGGCGCTCAAACCACTCACCTCTGTTTCGTCTTGGAGCTCGTCTTTAGTCAACACCTCCCGCCCCTCGAGCGCGAGCCTATGCGCGGTGACCAAGAGCGCGAACGCCGCCGTGCGATAACCGGGCACCCACGGTTTGGTATTTCTCGCGCGTTTCGCCGCCGGTTCGCTCTCCGTCGCGCGCGCTTCTGCCGCGCGCGCTACTTTGTGTCGCAGATGATCGAGATCTGTGACGTCGTTTCGACTCGTCGCGCCATGCGTCTCCCGCGCCCGCTCTCCCGCGATTGCTCCCGCCGCTCCGAAGAAATTTCTCGCCCCCAGCGTCTCGCCGTACTCTGTCACCGTCGGCGCTCGACTTCGTCGCCAAAACTCCTCCATTACGTCGCACATTTTCGGCCCGATTCCCTTCACCACGATCGCGCGTTCGCGTCCCGAGAGCGCAGTCTCCGCCTTGGCGCACGCCTTGGCGCAGTTCCGCAGCGCGCGTCCGTACGCCGTCTCTTCTCCCGTTCGCGCGCCGCGTTCGAGTAGTTCGCACACCGTCTCCACGAACGTTCCCAGCGCCGCGTTCGCGCGCACGCGGTACTTTTTCCAATACGCCGCGCGCGCGCGCTCCCCATCTCGCGCGCTCGTCGTCGCCCAGCGCGCGTCGTGCGCGTCGTCCATCGCGTCGAAGCGTCGCAGCGTCAGCGCGTACGCGTCGTCGTACAGCGCGTCGTCGGGCGCGGACATGGCAGTCTTCGGTCGTCGCGACCGCCGTGGCGATCGCCGTCACGACCGCCGTCGCGCACTGCCGCAAGGAACGTTCGATTCGATCCACGTCTGTCGTTGAGTCGTTTGGATTTATTCCACATTGCCGACGCCGCAACGCGACGCGACGCGAGGGCAACGAGCGCATCGCGTCGCGCGATAGGATAGAATAGCATCGAATCGGTCGCTGCGTCGAATGACGACGACGGACGCGACGGACGCGACGGATGCGCGACGAGACGCGCGACGAGACGCGCGCGATGGCGTTGGCGTTGGCGTTGGCGACGGGACGCGTCGCGCGCGCGCGCGACGCTCGACGACGTTACCGCCGATTCTCACGCGAGGTGGGAGACGAGACTTGGTGAAGGAAAACATGCGCGCGGTGCGAGAGCGGTCGAAGGCGAATCTCGCGGCGAGAGTGAAGGAAGAAGCGACGCGCCGCACGGTTGACCGCGCGGCGGCAAAGTCGCCGCCGCCGACGACGGTGTCGCCGCGCGTGGAGGATGATTTGAGAAGGTATAAAGAGTTAGGCGAGACGAGGAAGGAGCTCGTGGAGGCGCGCGTGCGGGCGAGAGCGCCGGTGCGACGACATGAAGGGTTCGGGGAGACGCCCGCGTACTTGCGACGACGAAAAGCCGAACTGTTGGCTGAGATGAACGAAAACATGGAACGAGCGCTGGCGGAAATCGAACGGCGACGCGTCGAGCGAGCGCTCGAGCGCCAAACACTTGAAGACGAGAGGGCGAGGCGCGCGCGAGAGGCGGCGAAGCGGCGACAAGCGTTGCGCGCGAGAGCGGAAATCGACGCCGACAAGGCGACTCCAATCGAGCGGCGGCGGCACGCTTTGGAGTTGGAGCGCACGCGAGAGCTCTTCGCGCGCGCGCGCGTGCGTGCGTACGAATGTATTTGAACTAGCCATACGAGGACGTCGACTTCGTTGTATCGACCTAGAATTAAAAAACGCTAAACGTATGCTACTCGGCGTTTCTTCGCGGCGGCCCGCAATCTCGGCAAGTGGTTTCATGTCCAAGTTCCTCATGTCGCCATCCGCAGTAACCACACGTCATCGCGGGAGAGTAGCACTCTCGGCGAAAGAGTACGCGTAAGCGAAACGATACGCGCGACGCCTCGTCGTCCCGCACTGCGCGCCTCGCGGACGCCTCACCATGGCTTCAACCATCCGCGCCTGGCCGTCCCATCGTCCCGTTGCGCCCGCGCCCGCGCGGCATCACCGCAATCACCCTCACTCGCGCTCGGCTCGCGCGTCGTCGTCGTCGTCGTCGTCGTACGAAAAGACGTGGAGCAACCCGAGCGGTTCGGTGCTGGACGTCGTCGTGGCGGACAAAGTTTTCGCGTGTGCGCGGCCGTTCATTTGGAACGACATCGACGTCGGTGGTCGAATGGGGATCGTAAAGCTCGCAACCGACGGTAGCGTCTGGGTGCACTCGCCGATCGAGTTGGACGAGCGCACGAGAGCGGCCGTCGACGCTCTGGGCGTCGTTCGACACGTGGTGTCGCCGAACTACGAGCACCTTAAATACGCACAACAGTGGAAAGATGCGTACCCGGACGCGACGTTATACGCCTGTCCCGGATTGAAGAGTAAACGTCCCGACATCTCGTACGACGTCGACCTCGAGGACGGCGTCCTCCCAGCGACGTGGTGGGACGAGTTTGAAATGGAATGGTTCGACTGCGAGGCGACGCCGGTGGTCGGCGGCGCGTTCTTTAACGAGGTGGTCTTTCATCACAAGCCAAGTCGAGCGTTGTTTGTGACGGACGTGTTTTGGAACTACCCCGCACAGCCCGTCGACGGCGTGGCGATTCCATTGGGGACGAAGCTCTGGAAAGCGTTGATGGATAAAGTGTATTTGCCCATTTACCTGAAAGTGATGGTAACTAACCGCGAAAAATTCGAGAAGAGCGCGCGACGCGTGTGCGACGAATTTCAGTGGGACGTCATTGTACCGTGCCACGGCACGATAGAGAGCGGCACGCGTGCGCGCGCGATGTTTCGGGACCACTTGTTGCGTGCGTGAGCCTTCGCTTGCCCGTCCCCGTCGAGCGCGGCACACGTCGACTCTCGACATGCCGCGCGAGACGAGACGATCGTCGAAGCGCCGAGACAGCGGCGGTGCGTCGATCGCCGGTGACGACGGCGCGAAGCGGAAGCGCGCGTCACCTGTCGCGAAAAAGGCAAAGAAGGAGCCTAAAGGGCGACAGGCAGAGGCGGTTGAAGCCGTCGCTCGCGGCGACGACCGTCCGTCGACGTCCGGGCGCTCGGGATTAGAGCTTAGCGAGCACGACGTGCTTTCGGCGCTCGGCGAGCGCGCGGTGTCCAACACCGTACCGGCGAGCGTACTGGAGAAATACGCGGAAGAGGATGCCGATGACGAATTCGGGGACGGGTGTTCAGAGTTGACGTCGTCTCAAGGCACGAGCGGGAAGACGTCATCTTTACGCGCGCGCCGCGCGCTGCCGGGTTTACGACTTCCAAACGAAGCCTTTGACGGTGATCGCGCGGAAGAGGGTGATCGCGAAATTGAAAGTGGGTTCATGGCGGCGAACGACGGCGAGACAAAGTTGCCCGAAGACGGCTGGATACAACCGTGCTTCGCGTGCTCAAGATTAACATGGCAGAACGTCTCTCTGGGTGGCTTCAAGGTGTATCGATGTGCTTCGTGTGCCGAAACGTTTCGTGCGCGCGCGACTGCGATGCAACCTCAGGATGGAGGAGCGGCCGACGCAACCGCGGGAGACGACGGCGCAGAGGCAAAGAGCGACGTCTTGGCATCTCTCATGCTCAAGCTAAGAGCGATCGTGGATCAAGTCGGCGGCGAGCACTTGAAAGGTAGTTTGATGCCCATCGAATAACCACGGGTCTATTGTAACAAATATTTAGCTAGTAGTGCAGCAGTCGGTCGCGCAGGATCAAAGCTCGTCTCGGTGAATTTCCGGGATTTCCACACGCGCGCCGCCTTCCTCGGGTGAAGCGAAGTCGAACCACTCCTCTTCATCAAACATCGCATCGTCTTCGCCTTCAAGGTCGTACAAACCATGTTTTTCGCGCTCGCGCCTCCAGGCCTCCGCTTGGTCGCTTCGGAACGCCTCCCAATCCATCTCGCCGTCGGGCCTCCGATACTGGGTGTGCTCCGCTTCGCGCGCCTGCTCGTCGTCTTCCGTCGATGGATTCTCGACGTGAAACTTTGCGTTGTCCAAAAGATTCCACATCGCCGCAGAATTTCCAGACGGTGTGTTCTTCAGCTCCTTGGTCGCCGCCATGCACATGGTAATGACCATCGCGTCTCGCCATTGTTGTCTGTTCGCGCGCGCCTGCGCAAAGTTGAATACGCTGTTCACGATGTCATCGCACTCCGCCGGTGTGACTTTCTCACCATCGACGGCTTTCTGAATATTGTCATCGAACTCTATCAGTTGCTCTTCTCGCAACCAATCGAAGCACTGCCAAGGCTCCATGTCCTTAATTTTCATTTCATACAACGCAACGCCGGGGGAATCGATGAAGTCGATTACCAGTTGCGTCGTTTTCTTCGAGCCCTTGAACGGCAACCCTTTGTTCTTGTGCCCGCGAGGGAACAACTGTACAGTGGGCAATCCGGTGATGTTGTACTTGATCGCCGCTGGTCGAGCGTTGTCGACATCTATTCTTGCTATTTTAACGCGACGATTCTTCGCGCGCCGCTCGCGAAAATAGTGCGCGCCGATTTGCTCGTAATCCTTCTCAAAAGCTTGGCAATGTCCACACCATTTGGCGTAGAACTCAACCACGACGTCGTAATCGTCATCGACGATGTACTCGTCGATGGTTTCCATCGTCAACTCGTCGACCACGGGCGGCACCGATACGCGAGCGTCGTGCTTACGACCGAGCGCGTAGTTCAACCACTCAACCGTTTCCTTCGCGTTCAACGCTCCTTTAAAGCGCTTTGGCTCTCTAATCTTCGTCTCGCCTTGAGGCGTGACGTAGTACCACCGGTTCTTTTTCAAAAGCGCCACGAACGGCGCGCTCTTGGCGTTGAACGCGCCCGTGGCATTCGGCGTCGCACGCGCGTCGGGCACCTCGACGAAAACCAACGAATTCGATGGCGTCGCGGCGTCCACGTTCCCATCTGCGTCCGATCGTGCGAACAGTTCTGCCACGTATCTGAACTCCTGCGCGTAGTTTGCGCACAGCTCACAGTCCGGGATCAACAGCGCCAACACCACCGTGGCGTCGCCGAGCGTAGCGAACAGCTCGCGCTCATCCGTGGTTTGATAATAGTTCTCCGTTCGCATCGCCTCGTTCGCTCTCTGATGCGCCGTCTTGGACGTTTGCAGCGCCGTCCCGAGATCGATCGGCGTCCCTCGCTCGCTCGCCATCGCGCGCGCGATCGTGACGAACGACGACCTCGTCGCCAGCAGTGACACGATTGTAATCACCATCGTGCGAGTTAAGCGACACGCGAGCGACGCCTTCGCCGAGCGCGCGGCGCGCGTTCGACCACGACGCCCATCGCGTTCGTCCATCTTCGCCACCGTCGGCGTATCGACGCCCATCGATCGATCGATCGATCGATCGATCGATCGTCGCGCGAGCCGCGCTGTGCCACGTTCGGGACCAGCGCCGCGACAGCACTCGCGCGCGCGCGCGCGCGCACGACGCGTCGTCCGTCGGTCGAAACGTGCGTCATGGACGCGCGCCCCGACGACGCGTCTCGTGCGCCGCGCGCGTCGACGTCAGCGTCGGCGTCGGCGCTCGACTTTTACTCGCCCGACTTCGACCCGGCGTTGGCTTTGCGAAAAGATTCGGGCGCCGTGCCGCCGCGACCGCGCGCGCGGGCGTTGGACACGGTGCGACAGTGTCGACGATTGCTCCCGTCGGGCGCGGACGAGGGTGAAGGTGGGCTCGGGCGCGGCGGAGCGCGAGCGACGCGAGACGCGACGTCGTTCGCGGCGCAGGCGAGAGCGAAGCAACGCGCGGAGAAGTTCACGAAACAGGGCGAGAAGTTTGCGCAGCGCGAACGCGTGTGTGATGTGCTGGCTAACTCGAAGCACGCGCGAGATGGACCGCTGCGGGTGCTGAGGGACGCGCGCGAGCGCAGAGAACGAGTGAAAATCGTAACGCGACACGCGCGAGGCGTGCGAGGCGTCGCCACGGCGTACGTAGAGGCGTTTGATAAGTTTTCGAACATGATTCTCACCGACGTCGAGGAAACGTACAGCGTGCGCGTGATGCGTGAGGTGGAGAAGGAGCGAACGCTGCCGAGCGAAATCGACGGAGGCGCGACGACGACGGAGACGAAGACGCGCATCCTTCCAAAGTTAGATGTTCGCACGCGGCGCATACAGCAAGTCTTCGTGCGCGGCGAGCAAATCGTCTCGGTTTCAATCCCACCGAGCGGCGCTTAGGAATAGCGTGTAGAGCGTGTAGAAGAATGAAAGTTTTAGAACGCCGCCCCCGCGTCGTCGGCGCGAGTGAAACGCACCCGTCTAGCTCGCTCGGCTGCCTGTGTCACCCCGTAATTCGCGGGGCGGGGTAGTTCTGTTTACATTGTCGTCCAGTACTCGTTCGTTCGGCCGAATCCGCCGTCGGCGAGCGCCCGAAGTCCGTTGTTTCTCGCGCCGTTGATATCGCGGTCAATGGTCAGCTTCATCGAGAGCGATCAGAGCTGATATTAGTTCACAAAGTTTGGCACCCAGTACAACGCGACGAGACCGGTGGCTATGAGCTTGGTCGTCACCCCGACCGCGCCAGAGACGTACTCCGGCACCCCCGCGGCTTGCTTGAGCTGCGCGCCGATGATGATGAAGAGCGTCGGGAGCAACAATCCGAGCGTGTCGCCGGACATGGCGGGATCGAGCGCCCACGTCACCAAGTCATCCTTATTCCCGGGCACTAAAATGATACCATCGCTGCGCACGACGCTTCCGTTGATGACGCTCTGCGTCGACGGTTTCACCCGAAGCGGCGACACGTAGTCGTCTCTGCACTTTTGCAGCTCGGGATGCTTCGAGCACAGCGAGCTGAAACGTTCTTTTTGCTCCGCCTTCGTCATCTTGACTTGCTTGTCGAACCCAGTTTGCGTCGCGCGTTTCTTCCTCGCCGCCTCGATCGCGGACGGGAAGTATCCGTACTGATTCGGCGCTTCGAACTCGGCGCTCGCCTGCGCGAGTGGATAGAGTCAGTCGCTCGGTGTCCGGTGGCGTTCGGCGCGCCGCACCTGCTTCGTCGCCTTCGCCGGCGCCGCGCGCGTCGCGACGGGGCGCTGCGCCGTCTTGGTCGCCGTCGCCTTGGTCGTCGCCTTGGTCGTCGACGCCTTGGTCGTCGTCGTCGTCGTCGTCGTCATCTTTCGCGCGCGTCGCAGTGCGGACGACGTCGTCGGTTGGTGCGCCGCGTTCGCCGCACAGGCTGTCGTACAGTCGACATGGATGCCTCGCGCGCGTCGCGCTCGCGCGCGAGAGCGAGAGAACGCGCCGCGTGTCGCTCTCTCGCGCTGTGCATCGTCGCCTTCGCCTCGCTCGCCGCGAGCGCGTCGATCGCGCTGTGGATTGGTGACGAAGACAACGCCCTGGACGACGCGACGAAGGACGAATTCGGGCTTCGCCGATGGATTTGGCAGAGCGCGATCTTGGTCACGGCGGTGTGCGCGTTAGTGTGCGCGTGGATGACGCGCGCGAGCGACCCGGGGATCGTCGTACCGACGGCAGAGGACGACCGCGCGGCGGCGTGCGTGAAGCGCCTCGACGAGGCGACGCGCGTCAAGGCGGAAGCGACGAGCGAGGAGAGCAAAAGCGGGGACAAGTGCCCATCGTACAGCGATAGACTTAGACAGTGCGTCATCGATGCCGTCGAAGAAGACGCCGAAGCGCGCTCTTGGGGCATGGATCGAGATTTCGGCGGCGCGTGGACGCGACGAGCTCTAACCGAAACGAGCGCGACGAACGACGACGCGAGGTTAAAGTTTTGCGTCACGTGCCAACTCTGGCGACCGCCGATGGCGACGCACTGCGCGACATGCAACGTGTGCGTGCGAAGGTTCGACCATCACTGCGGCGTGATCGGGAACTGCGTCGGTGAGTACAACCATAGTTGGTTTCTGGCCCTCTTGACGAGCGGCGCAGCGATGGGAGTGCTCATATTTATTGTAGCGGCGTATTCGCTCGCGAAGATGTCCAAGAATGCGTGGCGTTCTACGGCGTGGCCTTACATGTTACTCGCGTGCGCCCTGTCGGGCGCGCATGTCATTGGTTTCGTATGTTTCGCGTGGACGCACTGGGTGATGTTCGTGCTCGACATCACCACAAAGGCGTGGATCAAACGCGAGGCGGGCGCAACGGTGGCTGACGTTCGGCGGCAGTTCGGCCTGCACAGATCCATGTATCAGCGGTGCTGTCACGTGCCGTTGCGTTCGCGAAGCACGGCCATGCGCGAGTTTCTTGAGCGAAGACGCGAGCCCATCGACGCCGTGGCGGCGTGCGCGTGAAATCGTCGCAAAGTCCGTCGGTACGCACGTAGGCACGCAAGCGTAAGTATAGTATTATCAAGCAAGTAGCGCGTAGAGTAGTGCAGTGTCGCGTAACAGCGGCGTCGACGACCGATATCAACCAGAATTAGTTTACAGCATGTTTCGTTCGCCAAACATTTCGTACATCGCCTGGCCCATCTTCGCCGGCGACTTGACGACGCGAACGCCGACGCGTTCGAGCGCGGCGATTTTATCGCCTGCGCCACCCTTACCGCCTGATATGATCGCTCCGGCGTGACCCATACGCCTGCCTGGGGGTGCGGTGAGCCCCGCGATGAAGGATACAATCGGCTTTTCGGTACCGCTCGCGCGAATAAACTCCGCCGCTTCCTCTTCCGCGGTGCCGCCGATCTCGCCGATCATGATGATGCCTTCCGTCTGCGGATCCTTGACGAACTTCTCCAGACAATCGACGAAATTAGTGCCGTTGAAAGGGTCGCCCCCGATCCCCACGCACGTGCTCTGCCCGAGTCCCGCGACGGTCGTCTGATACACCGCCTCGTACGTCAACGTCCCGCTTCGTGAAACCACGCCCACGCGTCCTGGCTTGTGAATGTATCCAGGCATGATTCCAATCTTACACTCGCCGGGTTTGATGATTCCCGGGCAGTTCGGCCCGATCAATCGCGTTTTGCTTTGCGACATCAGCGCCTGTTTGACTCGCACCATGTCGTGTTGCGGAATCCCCTCCGTGATGCACACGACGAGCTCGACTTCCGCCTCTATGGCCTCCATCACCGCCCGCGCCGCGAACGGTGGTGGGACATAAATCACGCTCGCGTTGGCTTTCGTGCTCTCTTTCGCCTCTCGCACGGTGTCGAACACGGGCAGATTCAAGTGCGTCGTTCCGCCCTTGCGCGGCGTCACCCCGCCCACGACTTGCGTCCCGTACGCGATCGCCTGTTCGCTGTGAAACGTGCCATTCTTGCCCGTGAACCCTTGCACTATCACGCGCGTGTTCTTGTCGACGAACACCGCCGGCGAGTCGGCGTGCGACGACGACGATGCGCGCACCGATGCCGTTGACGACGACGTGAACGCCGCGCGCGCCGCGCGCGCGACCGCGCTCGCCGCGCTCGCCGCGCTCGCGCGCTCGATCAACGACTTGATCGACGTTCGACGCATCATCGCTGTCGTCGACGGACGACGACGGACGCGCGACGACGAACGCGTCGCGATCTCGCGCTCGAGCCCATCGCGGCCGCGCAGCCGCGGCACACGGCGACGCGATTGATTTCGTGATTTGGGTTGATTGCGACTCGATTTCGTCGAGCCCCGCGCGTGATGTCCGCGGATTCCCCGCAGGCGTGGTACGCCGCGCTGCCGCCGATATCAAAGTTTTGGTTCACGTCCTGCGCGCTGAGCACGCTCGGGTTCCACGCGAAATTCGTCGACCCGCGCGCGATGATGCTGTCGTGGCGAATGATTTCACTCGCCAAGGGCGGGAAGTTTCAACCGTGGCGATTGCTGACGAACTTTGCGTTTTTGGGGAAGCTGAGCTTAGGGTTCGCGATGCGCATGGTGATGATCGCGCAGTACTCGGTGTCGCTCGAGAAGGAGGCGTTCACGGGCGCGAGCGGGACGGCGGATTATATCGCGTTTCTCCTCTTCGGCGCGTGCGCGTTGACGCCGCTCGAGCTCGTCGTGCCGTCGATCGCGCAAGCGTTCTACGGCGATAGCTTAATTTTCATGTGCCTGTACTTGTGGAGTCGAGAGCACCCGCGGGCGAGGGTATCGTTGATGGGAATCGTGCGCGTGGGCGCGTTTTATTTTCCCTGGGCCATGCTCGTGATGACGGCGCTCATGGGAGGCGACCCGATGCCTGATTTCTTGGGCATTATCGTCGGGCACGCGTATTACTTCTTCGCGCGCCTGTACCCACTACACAGCGGGCGACGATCGATCATCCAAACGCCGAAGTTTGTGCACGCACTCGCGGATTACATCAATAGCGGAAACGGAGTGGTGAGCGCCGCTTCAAACGTCGTGCAACCGCCTCGACAGCGATACTTCGCGGGGCAAGGGCGCAGATTGGGCGGCGACTAGCTTCTACATTTTAACTACACGCGACCTTCGCGTAAAATCATCAATCCTGCCTCTACCGTGAGCCCGAGAGCGGCGCCGAGGGCGGCGCACAGCCCTCGCGCCCACGCGGGATTCGCGCCGCTGCGCTCCAACGCGCCGCCGCCGACGTATCCCGCGCACGCGAAGGCGAACATGACGGTCAGCACGTGCGCGGCGAACCCAAACGCGCGCGTATCCGCCTTAAATCCCATCGGAGACGAGCGGTCTGATCCTCGAGTGCGATCCACATCGCACGTCATCTTCGCGAACGCGCGTGCCTCGACGACGTCTCGCAGCGTCGCCATGAGCTCGCGGTGCGCTCGCCTCGCCTCCTTCTCCTCCTCGGTCAGCTCCTCGCGCTCGCGAACGACTTCGAAGCGAATGTTCGCGAGCGTGAGCACCGCGCGCACGCTCGGCACGTTTTCGCCGTCGCCGATCGCTCGCAACGCATCGCACGCGTCGAAGACGACGTCGTAATCCACACCGCGCGCGTGCGCGTCCTTCAACGCCTCGACGCATCGTTCGCGCACGTCGCGATCGACGTCGGGGTGCGAGCTCGCGCGACGAATGCATGCGTGTAAGTCCTCGCGCGCGGTGACATCGATTGCGATCCTGCCCGACGTCGAGGGCTCGGAAGACATCGTCGATGTGCGGGCGAGGCGGCGGCGACGCGAGGAGAGCTACAGAATTTTTCGTCGACGCTACGTTGACGTTGACGTTGCAAATGACTAGGCTCGTTCGCGTTCACGACCCGACTTTGAAACCATCGCAGAATAAACCGTATAAAACACCAATCTTGAAGCAATTTAAAACCGTCGGTAGCCAATCGCCCTCGCGAACCCAACGCAAAATCCCGCCTTGGTTTTCGTCGCCGTAGAGCACGCTCGAGGCGAACTCGGCGAGCAAGATTATGGTGAACGAAATGAACGCGTCTTGCGGGCTTTCGGGATGAGGTAGCAGCGCACACACGGAAAATCCGACCAGCAGAGAAATCAACGCCAGAGGCAGCTTTTTAAAGTTCTTCTTCGCCCTGCGCCAGGTCTTCGTTCGCAACGAATCGACCGCGCGTTGCACGCGCGTTTGGCCCAGTCGCGAGGACCCGTCGTCGTCGTCGTCGTCCCCGCTCGCCACGACATCGCTCATCGCCGACGTCGAGACATCCCGGCGGTGATGGCGGCGGCGGCGACGCGGTGCGCGCGCGTCGTCGTCTTCGTCGCCCACGGCGCCGACGATGAGCGCCGAAGCACGACGCGCGGTGGTTAGGGCGACGACGCTCGACGCTCGACGCTCGACGCACGCGCGCGAATACGCGCGCGGCGCGCGAACGCGGCTCGTGCGCGCGGTGTCGCGCGAGGACGAACACGCGACTTCACCGACGTGGGTACTCGCGCACGACGCGCGCATCGGGAACGCGCGTCACGCGCGCGCGCGGTTTTGACGAGGCAGCACACATCGTGACTGTTTACTGTTCATGACTCAAGACGATAGTCGGATGGGCATTCTTGACTCATGGACCCGACCCGACGATTACGGTCTACCTGTACCTCGTCAACGCGAATGATCGATGAAACGAAACGTCTTAAATAACATGTACCAGTATTACGTTTACTCTCTGTCGAGCTCGGCGAGCGAGATGAACCCCGACGCCCCCGCGTCAGCGTCTGGGTGATCGTCGTCGACGCCGTAGCCACCCCAGTGTTCGCGCGGAGTTCTATCCGGCGTGGCCGACTTCTTTTGCGTCGATTTTGACGCGCTATACAGTCGCTCGAGCACGACATCTCTCGGAGTCTCACGTTGTCGAGAAACGAGACGCGGCGTAAATGGGTGGCGGGCGTCATCGGCGTCACGCTCATGATTTATTGACGTCGCGAAGTCCTCGCGTGACTTTTTCAGCGCCATGCGCTTCTTCAGCGCCATGCGTAGCGACCTTTGATCCAACACCGGCGCGAAAGTCGCCCCGTGCAATTCTTCCTGCTCCTTCTTCGCCTTGGCGCTACGGATTTTCTCTTCTCTGCGATCGTTCCACGCCTGAAGGTCTTCAAGCGTTCTATGCGTCTGCGCCGCTCGGTTCGTCATGGGCACGCGCTCTCCAGAAACATCAACCATTTCTTTGGCTCGTTTTTCTTCTTCGGCTTCCCGACGTCGTTGCTCCGCGCGTTCCGCCGCCTTTGACGCAAATCTCTGTTGGCGCGAAGAAAAGTCGGGCATCTTCGCTGTGAGTTCCCGAGTCTTCTTACCGATGTGCGCCGACACACTCCGCATCGCGAGTCGACGTGCGCTCGCCTCCGCCGCCTTTCGTGCTTCTTCTTGCTGCTTGCGGCTAGCCTCGCCGCGCGCGCGCAGCGACTCGACGCTTTCCATAATCTGTCGACCCGTCAAATTTGCTTTTCGGGTTGCGGCGAGTTCGGCTTGACGTATCTCTTCCATTCGCGCCGACTCGCGCGCTTGTCTAAGAATCCACTCGCGGAGCAAACGATCTTCGACCGTTTCTCCATCGGTTCTCCGGCGCGGCTTTGGCTTTTTCGATTCGTCAGTCGCGCCGGCGATGGACGAAAGCGCCGACTTGCTCTTCGAACGAAGTGACGAAGACTTCGTCGCGCGAGCAGCGTCTCTCATCGTACTAGTTGCAGTTGTCGCAGACTCCATTCTACCTCCGTCATCGGGCTGCGGCGTGTTTGGCGCCGTCTGAGCGCCCCCAGACGCCGTTCTCGCCAAGAGCGTCGTCGCGGTCGGAGGCGGTGACAACGGCTGCGCGGTGAGCGTTCCATTCGCACTCATGGGCGTTGACGCGTGAAACACCTCTGAATCTCCCGTCGTCGCCGTCGCGCTCGACCCCGTGAGCACGTACCGCGCCGCTTCCAACGCGGCGCCCGCGTTCGACGTCCCTACTTCCTCTAACCCGAACGCCGTCGTCAAGCGAATCAACTCAAAGATATCACCGTCGCTCAGCGTGTTCTTCTTCAGCCCGTTCTCCACGTGTGCTTCTAAGCGTGCGAATATCTCCTCACGCTTGTCCTCGCCCCCTTCGTCGCCGACGAATCGTTCGCCTTCGAACGAGTTCGTTCGCAAGCTCGCGAGGACGTGTCGCACGGGCGATAACAGCGCCTGCGACACCGATCGAGACGGCGAAGTCATCGCCGCGGTCGCGCGCGCTCGACGCTCCCGCGGTCGACGACCGAGCGCGCGCGTCCGAATGACGATCGCGCGTCGTTCGAGGCGAACGACCACCGCGCGGGTGGATGTTTTTGATTAATCAAATCAAACGACGTCGACGCGCGCGAGGACGTTCGACGCGTGACTCCGCGACGCGGCGATCGACGCGCGATGTACGCGCGCGCGAGACGCGCGCTCGCGTCGCGCGCGTCGGCGTGTTGGCCGCGCGACGCCGTCGCATCGACGTCCTTCGCGCGCGCACAGTCAGCACAATCAGCGCGCGCAAAGTCGTTAGGACGAGGACGGGCGTGCGCCGCGCGGAATGTACCGACGTGGGCGACGTGCGACCCAGAGGCGATGTCGCGGCGCACCGGCGGACCGGCGACGTGCGCGAATCTCATAAACGGCACCTGGCGCGCACCGTCAACGGGGGAGACGACTGAACGCGTGGTGGACCCGATGGCGAAGGACGACGTCGTCGTCGTCGCGCCGAAGACGAACACCGAAGGCGAGATTGCCGAAGTCGCGCGATCGTTGGCGTCGTGCCCGAAGAGCGGGTTGCATAATCCATTCAAGGCGCCTGAACGCTACCTGAAGTACGGTGAAGTCAGCGCGAAGTTGGCGGAGGAGATGCGCAAACCGGCCGTGGAGGAATTCTTCGCGCGACTCATTCAACGCGTGGCGCCGAAATCCCACGCTCAAGCTCTCGCTGAGGTCGTAGTGACGCGAAAGTTTTTGGAAAACTTCGCAGGCGACAACGTACGTTTTCTGGCGCGAGGATTTTCCGTTTCCGGAGACCATCTCGGCCAAACGTCGCACGGGTTGCGATGGCCGTACGGACCGGTTTCCGTCATCACGCCTTTCAACTTTCCCTTGGAGATTCCCGTGTTGCAACTCATGGGCGCGCTTTTCATGGGGAACAAGGCGTTGGTAAAATCTGATACGAAAGTTTCCATCGTGCTCGAGCAGTTCATCAGGCTCATGCTCGAATGCGGGGCCCCGGCGACCGACCTGGATTTCATTAACTGCGATGGCGCGACGATGAACGAAATTTTGCGCAGAGCGAAACCGAAGATGACGCTCTTCACTGGGTCGCAAAAGGTTGCGCACCATCTCACAAAAGAGCTCGACGGCAACGTCAAGCTCGAAGACGCTGGGTTCGATTGGAAGATTCTCGGCCCGGACGTCGGTGACGTTGATTACGTGGCGCACGTTTGCGATCAGGACGCGTACGCGTGCAGCGGTCAAAAGTGTTCGGCGCAATCAATTTTGTTCATGCACGAGAACTGGGTCAAGGCTGGAATTGAAGCGAAGATCGCATCACTCGCGGCGCAGCGCAATCTGAGCGACTTGACGGTTGGCCCCGTGCTCACCGTGACCACGCAAACGATGTTGGATCACGCGAAGAAACTGGCTGAACTCCCCGGCGCTCGCGTCGCCTTCGGCGGAAGAGAGTTGAACGAGGGGGAGCATAATATTCCCTCGCAATACGGCGCCATCGAGCCGACGGCTATCTTTGTCCCGTTAAAAACAATCATGGCGAGCGATGAAAACTTCAAGCTCGCGACGACGGAAATTTTCGGCCCGCTGCAAGTGCTCACGTCTTACTGCGACGACGAAGTCTCGCTCGTGCTCGACGCGTGCGAGAAAATGGACGCACATCTGACCGCCGCGGTGGTGTCGAGCGACGAGTTGTTCGTCCAGCGCGTCCTTGGATCAACTGTAAACGGTACCACGTACGCCGGTCGACGCGCGAGAACGACGGGCGCGCCTCAAAACCATTGGTTCGGTCCCGCCGGCACGCCGCTCGCCGGTGGAATCGGAACCATCGAAGCGATTCGGCTCGTCTGGTCGTGCCATCGCGAGGTCATTTACGACCGCGGTCCTGTGGAAGCCGGGTGGACCACCCCGCCACGCGCCTAGATCGCCGTCACAATTTTGTCTGTGTTGTACTCGATTCGTCCTCGTTGTTTCATTGTCTGTTGTTATTCAGCTGCAACCAAAACTTAAACCGCCAAAACGAGCGACGAGAACGCGGCGCGCGCGGGCGCGCCAGGGTTTGCAGGGATCACCTCGTCTTCACTCAGTCGCGCGTCGACGACGACGAAAGACGCACCGCGCATCGACGATGTCAAGAATGCTCGCAACGCTGCGCACGCTGCATCGCGCGAGCTCGAGCGTGCGCGCGTCCACGTCAACGGCGTCTCCGTCGACGTTCGCACCGTTCGACGGCTGGTTGCACACCGCGCGCGGCGTGCGGAGTTTTCACGCCTCACCGCGCGCGTTCGACGGGAAAGGTGATCAAGCGAGCGAAGACGCGACGTCAACATCTTCTGCGGCGTCTTCGAGCGGTGAACCCGGCGTGAGTCCGCTGCGACAGGCGCCGGCGCCGACCAACGCTTTGCGAGGCGCGTTCATCCCGGGCGCGTTGACGGACGAGGGGATATCCGAGAGCGCGAGTGCGATTCTACGGGGCGCAAAAGGCTCACCGAAGAAGTTTAGCGCGTTTCTCCGCCTCGTCCGCGGGCTTCGCGTCGACGACGCGCTCATCCAGTGCGACATGAGTCCAAAGCGAGTGGCGAAGACTGTAGCGAAGGTGCTCCAGAGCGCCATAGGAAACGCGGTTAACAATCAAGGGCTCGATCGCGAGCGACTAGTAGTGTCGTCCGCGACGGTCGGAAAGGGCGAGTACCTGCGACGGGTTTCCATCCACGGTCGAGGACGCGCAGGCGTCATGCATCGCCCGCGCTCGCACGTCAGAGTCACCGTCGAAGAAACCGACGCGGCGCCGAAGCGGACGGTGGAAGTCTTCGACGACGAAATGCCGTGGGAGCGCAGACGTAGGTTGGGTAGAGCGAAGCAGGCAATCGCCGAAGCAGCTGGAATCGTTTAGTCTTTAATACAACATTTGTTCTAGTACTAGTACTGCGCGCCGAAGTCGCTTTCGCGATTCGCCGCTACGCGATTTCGCCTACGCGACTTCGCCACCAAAGTCCTCGATGAGTGACTTGTTCGTGATCATCGTGAACCCATCGTTGCCGTACGCGTCATCTAGCGCCGCTTTCACCGCCGCTCGCGCAACGTTTTCCAAAGGAACTGGAGCATTTTCGACGAGCGCGCCGCCGCACGCGCGTAAAATCGCTCGCGTCGGGTCCATGACGAGCGACAAAGGAAGCGTTACGCCGCCACCCATTCTGCGCGTCCCGCTCACTGCCGCGGGCTTGAGTATGAACGCACGCCGTCCGTTGCTTTCACTCGCGAATTCGTCTCGCGCGAACGCCTCCACCTGAGCCTTGCCCTCGGCGTAAGACGCGAGACCAGGCACGAATGGCGGAATCGAGGCTCCGACGACGACCAATCTTCGCACGCCCTCTTCCATCGCCGCTCGACCGGGAATCACGTTCGTCGCCCCGTTTGTTCGCACGATTTCTTCAGCTTTGAGCCAAGGAAATGGTAAGCCACCTATCGCGGTGACGACCGCGGTAGCCCCTCGTACGGTTTCTCGACACTGCGCGACGTCGAGCGCGTCGCACTTTACCCAACGCGCGCGCGCCGCCCACGGTTCGTCGCGCGCCCAAGACGGAGGTGCGCCCGTGCGAGACGCGCACACGATATCGACGGCATCGCTCGCGTCCGCCTTCGCGTCCGCCTTCGCCGCATCGCTCGACGTCGTTTGCGTCGTCGCCTTGACAGCCGGTGACGTCGTCGCCAGCGTCAGCGCCCTCGCGATGGCGCTCCCCACGTATCCGCTGCCGCCGAACACCACGACGCGTCGAAGCATCGATGGCGTCACCTTCATCGCTCGCGCGTTCGCCCGCGTGTCCTCGCGCGTCGGCGAGCGTCGTCGCAAGACGACGACGACGCGACACTTTTTGACGCCATGGCTGTGGCGTTCGCGACGACCTCTCTCGCGCGCGACGTCGTGCGCGTCGCGAACGACGCGCGACGTGCGAGTTCATCTTCGTTCGCGTCGACGTCTCCTCGCGCGCGTCGCGCGCGCGCGCACGCGACCGTCGACGACGGTGCGCGATTCGTTCGTCTGTGCGAGGCGGCGGCGGGAGACGGGACGCGAACGCGCGACGATTTAGTCGACATCGGGGGCGTCGAGAGCGAAGAAGGCGTGTGCGGCGTCGTGGCAAAAGTCCACATCCCGGCCGACACGCCCATCATGACGCGCGCGCTGTCGTCGACGGCGTTCGACGCCACGTACGCGCGGAGCGACGACGCTTTCGGCGCAAACGCGGCAATTTCTGCGTACGAAGGCGAAGTACAAAGACTCGTGAGCGATGACGTCCCGATGGCACTCATGTTGGTTTTTGCGAAACGATATCCCGAACGTTCGGCTTTGGGGGCGTACGCGTTGTCGCTCCCGAAAGAGGCGGCGGACACGCCCGCGCTGTACGAGGACGAATCGTTGGAAGCGCTTGTGCCGATGCTCTCGCTCCACTTCGTCGACCAGGTGGACGCGGCGCGACGAGAATTTGCGATGTCATGCGCCGACGCGAGACAGATTGTCGCTAAAATGAGCGACGAGCCGGCGTTGGAGGATCTCGAATTCGCTTGGGCGTGGTCTATGGTGCGCACTCGAGCGATTACGTTCGCGGTGAAAAAGTCTGGAACGGACGTCATCGAGCGTAAGCGATGTCTCGTACCCGTTTGCGACGTGCTCAATCACTCGCCCACGAGCACGAGCGACGACAGCGACGACGGGCCGAATGTCAGCATCGAATCGAATGACGTCGGCGAATCTATTTGGAAGACGACACGCGACGTAGCGAAAGGTCAAGCTTTGCGCTGGACGTACGGCGAACTGTCGAATGAGGAAATGTGGTTGTGGTACGGATTCGTACCTTCGACGCCGTCGCACGGCGATTGCTCGGTCGTTTTCAACTTACCAGACACTGTGTTCGCGAACGGATTGAACGCCGTAGCGAAGGAAGATAGAGAAGAAACCGCCGCGCTGAGACGCAGACTCCTCGAGCGGTGCGGCGCTTTGGGCTTAAACGAGGGCGAGGAACTATCGTTCGTGCTCACGATGCGAGGGAATCCAAAAGTGCTCGGTGGTATCGCTGGTCTCATGTGTTGCGACGCGGACGAAGTCGTCGCCGTCGCCGCGTCCGCGGTGATCGCATCGAACGGCGGCGGTGACGGCTCGTTGTTTAGTTTCAAGCCGGAAACGCGTCGGCGAGCGGGACGATACGTCGCGTGGTTGCTTACTCAAGTGGAAGCATTCGTCTGTGGTGCCACGGACGCGGAGATTGCCGAGCTCGAGCGAACGGCTGAAGCCGTCGGCGGCGAGTTCGCGGCGCGTTTCCGCACGGCGAAGCGTCTTCGTACCGGAGCGAAGAGCACTTTTGCGGCCGTCCAAGGCGTGCTCACGGAAGAAAGTCTGCTCAAAAACGGATCTTGGATCGATGACGCGACGAAAACGCTAATATCGACGTAACTGGGCGGTGACGCAATAGGGCGCGAAATGTAAAAAATTGTATGTACAGTCGCCTCAAATCACGGCGTCGAGAATGTCTATTTTTCTAGAGCGATAATCGCGGACGAGCCCTTGCGAGTACGCATCTAACACCGCGATACCGGTCTCTATTTTACCCGTCGCGCTTACCATTTTTGTCTTCAACTCTTCCGCGCGCGTTCGTATCGCCGCGATCGCCATCTCTTCGTCGCCACACATTTCGTTGAACAAAAGGAGCATCGAATCACTCACGACGCAGCCTTCGCCGAGATACAAATCTTGAATCACTCGTCGTCGAAGTCCGGATTTCTTATCTAACGTATATTTTCCGTACTTGTCGCACACCATTTTCACCACGCGCTCGCTCTCTCGGTTCCAGATATCGTCCGCGGCGTCGGCGCCGCACAGCTTTCGATACCAATCCAGCGCCTCGCGGCCGTTGTTGAACAGTTTCACTCGGTTGAACGAGTTCCGCCGCGGAAGAAACCCGTAAAATAACGCAAAGTGCCGATCGCACTGTTCACCGTACGACAGAAAAAATTCTTCACCCTTGCGAACGTCTTTCGTGGCGGATATGACGAATACATCGGCGTCGTTCGCCACCCAATCGCAGTTCACGTCTTCGGGGACGCTAGAGTGGTTGATTAAATCCGCCCCGGCCACGAGCGCGCGTCGCGTCGGTCGCCGTCCACGCTCGTCCTCGAGACGAAACGTGCGCGAGTGCACTAACGACACCGCCCATCGCCATTCGTCTTCACTCAGGCTTGAATCGAGCGCGCGTTCGAGAGCGAACGAGTCTTCGATTTGTCGCGCGAACGTCGTCATATCCGCGACGGCTTCGGTGCAATCCCAGACGTCGCGTAACGCCTCGACGCACCGCGCGTCGTTCGCCAGCCCGATCGCCGGTCCATCGCCCATTTGCGGTAAACTCGACACGTAGCGCCGCATGAAATCCGTCGACGCGCGTCGTCGTTCTTCGACGAGTCTTCGCGCCAGTTGCCTCGACCACGGCGCGTCTCCGCTCGGGTCGTCCACCACGGCGTGCGCGTCGAGCGACGCCTCCAACAGCGTCTCCCCGCGTCGCACGTCTCGCGACGCGAATAAACCTCGCACTCCATCCGCGTTCGTCCCGCACGCGCACGTCGTCGCCGCGCCGAGCGTCGCCAAGATGAACTCAACCGACGACGACGCGTTTTCGTTTTCATCGTCCACGCGTCGCGTCGACGTGCTCGCGGGCGACGACGCGGCGCGCGCGACGGCGCGCTGAGAACACCGCGAGCGCGCGTTCGGAGCCGAGACGCGCGCGGCTGGCGACGACGTCGCGGTGACGAACATCGCCGGGCGCCGCGCGGCTCGCGCGGCGCTTCGACAACTGCGGCGACGCGCGCCTCGCTCGCGCGGGGTCGTCGCGCGGCGTGTGGTGCTTGGTTGGGTATATTACAGTGCTAGTATCGATCGAACTCATCGATCGTCGACGACGCATCGCGGCGACGAGCGAACGCGATCGCGACGGATATCCGACGCGCCCCTCCGTCGTCGCGCTCGACGCGTTCGTTTGGTCGCTCGCTCGCGCGTTCGCGTCCTCTAGTGTTGTCCTCCGCCGAAAGATTCGTTCAAACCGGGGAAAATTTGCGGTCCGTGTCCTTTACCGCCGTACATCGAGCGCAGGAATCGTCGCACGCGGTGGTCGCGCCAATTTTTCCCTTCGTCAAAGTCAGCCTTTGTCTCGAGGATCCCAGCCATGCGTCGAGATTTCGCCGCCGTGAACCCCGGGCTCGCGACGAGTTGGCGGGTGCAGAAGAATCCACACAATCCCAAGGCTCCACCGATGGCGGCGAAGATCGGGTACACCTGCGCGCGCGAACGAGGACGGGACGTCGTCAGTCGTCGTGATCGTTTAGGGTACGGCGCCGCGCGAAGATCGCGCGCGGACGACGGGTGACGACGCGCTCTGCGCCGTGCGCTCCGCGCGACGCGTCCGGCGTCCTCCACGGTCGTCGTCTCGAGCCTTGACGCACCTCCGGTCGTAACCAACGTTGGGCGAACGTGGTGCTCATGACACACCGCGGCGAGGCGAGGCGCGCACTGAGGGATTTCGCGAGTCGCGAGGCGGAGTTACAACAAAATCGAAGAAGACGAAACGGAGTGATGAAGCGAGCGATCGACAGATTCCGCGGCGTCGAACAAATCGTGACGAGTGATGATGCCGCGAATGGCGCCGGTGGCGGCGTCGACGACGCACAGATGGCGAAGACTGAGACGAGTGAAGAGGACGTACGCGTCTCTCGCGCGCGCGTCGGCGGCGATGGAGGCGGGAGATAACGCCATGAAGACGCCCAGATCGCAACGACGCTCGCGCTCGACGTCGGTGAGACCGAGTCGAGCGATGATGGAAGACTCGGCGCGACGACCGTGACGAGAACTGCTCGAACGATGATGGAAGCCTCGCATGACTCTGGTGAGCTCGGCGCAATACTCGGCGACGCGAAGCGAAACGACGTCGTCGGGCGTTCGGCCGCCGAGCACGGAGTCGTCGTCGTGACCTTCTTCCATGGCTGATGAGTTCAACACGGGCGCGTGGACGAGATTCTCCACGAACGCTCGGCGAGATAAGAGCACGAGCAGTTGCTTGCGAAGGATGACGCCGATGACGCGTTTGCCTTTCGCGCTGAGAATCGGGAATCCGTTGTGCGTCGTTTGGGCCAAAGCTTCTTCGATCGCACTCACTTTTTCGATCGCCTTAAAAGCGACGACGTCGCGCGCGCACACATCGAAGGCTGTGATGGAGTCGTCCAGGAGCGCTTTCGGCGGCTTGGCGTGCAAAAATGGAATCTTCGAGCGCACGAGTTGTTCCTCGTAAAGACTCGCCCCAAATAGTCGCGACGCCAAATTTGCGCCCGCAACGGCGATGAGGAGCGGGAATAGAAACGCACTCTTCCCGACGCCCTCTAACACGATGATTACGACGGAAATCGTGGCTCGAAACGTGCCAGCAAGCGCGGCGGTGGCGCCGACGAGCGCGTACGCGTGTGGATTCACGCGTAAATCGCCGAGCGGGCTCAAAGAGTGCTCGACGACGATTGCCGCCGCTCGCCCGAGCAACGAACCCCACAGAATTGTGGGCATGAACAGCCCAGCGGGTACGAAAAGGTTCGCAGCCATGATCAGAGAGATGAGCGTCGTCGCGAAAGATAGTAGCAACGCGTGTAAAGTGTGCGCCTTTGCCGGCGACCCGAGGACCCAGGCGATGACATCGTTTTTGTTGCCCAGTAGAATCGAACCCACGTCCGCGTATTCACCTTCGGCGCACCACAATCGTATCGACGCTTCACTCCATCTCGACACTTCACCGGGGGTCTCTGTCACGCACTTTCCTGCGGCGGCGACGCCGAAAAACATTACGACGCACGCCAGGGAGACAAGAACGACTTGCGCAAGCCGACGTTCGTTTCGCTGCGGGGTGTAGTTGGTGGACACAAAGATGATTGACTTTGTCACGATGCCTGAGATCACACCGCACGTGCCGGCGAGGGCGGCGTAGAACGGCAGCTCTATCAAAAAGTACGTCGAATCGAAATCGCCCACACGAAGCAAGCCAGGATTTTTCATTTGCGTATGTTCTGAAGCCGCCGATCCTTCCAGAAACACCGCGCGAGCCAGTGCGAGGACAAAAGTGGCGATGCTCGCCGAAAACAGCGCGCGGCGCGTCGTGCTCTCTCTCCAAAACGTGCTCGCTTCCTCCAACGAAAACAATACCCCGCCGATGGGCGCGCCAAACGCGGCGGCGATCCCGGCCGCAGCGCCCGCGGATATGAAGTCAGAGCGGTCGAGGTCCGATTGAAAGAGGTCCGCCATACCAGAAGACGCTCCGTGCGTAAATTGCATCGCAATAGCAGCGCCCACATGTACCAATGGCCCTTCCGGACCGATCATAAGTCCTGACGATACCGCAGCGATCGTGGCTACAGCTTTAACCCAAAGCGTCGACGCATCGAACGCTTTCGGAATGTATATTCCGTTCAACATCGCCATGACGTAGTGCACCCCTGCACCCTTGGCTCGCGGCGCGACGTACGTCGTGAGAGCCCCAGCGATCGCGGCGAGTGCGACGCCGACACCGCCGTACGCAAACATCGCCAACGCCAGATGGACGCGTCGGCGACACACTTCGAACAGCTTCCCGCGACCTCGGTATGCATAGAGCACCGAGACATCGATGAGAAACGCAATCGTACCGACACCGACACCGATGAACGCGGCAACGACCCACTTCACTTTGGAGAAGACGCCGCGTCCTTTGGAGAAGACGCCGCGTCCGCGCGCGCGCCGCGCCCAATGGGAATCGACGTCGGCAAAATCCAAACTCTCCACCGCGTCCTCCGGGGCGCCCGAATCCGTCGTTTGCGTACTCAACGTTCGTTCCGTGCCGAGATACAACGACTGCGTGCGCGCGGTGAACCCTCGAAAGTTCACTCGTCGCGGTGGCGTGGCTGGTGTCGTCGGTTCTTCCTCTCTTCTCGCCTCGGGCACGGACGCCGAGGCGTCCGCGGGAACGTCGACGTCGCTGTCGTACCCCGACTCGATCGCGGTCGCTCCACCGACGAGAGGTTCGCGGAGCGCGAGCTCGTCTTCGTTCGGCGTCGTCGGCGCGGCGCCATCGCTCGTCATCGCGTCGTCGTGTCTCGCGCCGACGTCTGGACGCGTCTCGGCCCGCTTTCGTGACGGTTCGTGTCTCGCGCGAGTCAACAAACAACTTGTTGACTCGACGGGACGCGCGACACACACCGACGCGCGTCGCGGCGCGCGAACTCGAGAGCGACGTCGTCTCGAACGCGCGATCTCGACCCCGTCCCGTCGACGATCGACGATGCAAGTCCACGGCGACGCGAGCGACGACTCGAGCGACGTCGCCGCGGCGTCGCGTAAAATTGCTCGATTAACCGAGGTGGTGTGCGAACTGCACACGGCGTGCGACGCGCACGAACGGGAAAAAGCGAGCGCGCTGGAGTCATTCGCGCGAGATATCGCGCTGACGCGATACGAGGCATCGAACGCGATATACAGAGAGGCGAGCGCGCGCGAACGAGCCGAGGATGACGCTCGCGGGGCGTTGGCGCGAAGCGCGGTGGCGGACGCGATGCGATTGTGCGCGAACGAGGAGCGAAGGGAGGTGACGGCGGCGATGAAATCGCGGCTAAGACTCGCGGCGAAAGAGTTTCGGACGCGAGATGAGAATCGCGAGGCGCAGACCAAGGTGAGAATCGCAACCGTGAAGGCGGCTTGCGAGCGCGATCGCGAGGCGACGGAGAGAGCGCGCGAAGAGGCGCTTCGAGCGGAGATGGAGGCGCGAATGCGCATCGTGGAGAACGCTCGAGCCGTCGAAGAAGAGCTTATGAACGATTTACGTTTCGAACGCAACGAACGCGGCCAAATGGAGAAAGAATTCGCGCGAGAAATCGAAGCGTTGCGCGCGGCGCACGCGGCAGAGATGGAGAAAGTCAACGCCGAGGCCGAGGCGCGCGTAGAACGCGTCAAGAAGGAAATGTGCGACAAAACCATCGAGCTAGAACGCGTTCAAAAGGACCACAAAGACTCGCTCGATCGTGAACGTGCTTTGGCGCGCGAAAAGTACGATAGGCAAAGATCGGCGTACGAGTTCGTGGAGAAATCGCTCGCCGAGACGGCATCGGAACTCGAATGCACGCAAAGAGCGCACGAAACCTGTCGCCGATCGCTGGACGAGCTAAGTGCGAGCGCGAATGAGCGCGAAAAGACCGTGATCGGTCTGCGAACGGAGTTGACGAATAAAACTGCGACGATCGGCGACATGCGCGCACGCTTGGATCGTCTCATTGCGAGCGAGATTGATCTCGCGCGGAAATTAAGTGAGTCGCAAGAGGCGTACGCGACGAGCATCGAAGAGCGTACGAAACTGCGCGAAAACATTGAAACCGAACAACAATCGCAAGCAGCGATGAGCACGGCGCATGCGGAGCACGTGCACGAGTTGGAGGAAACGATTTACGACTTGCGCGCGACGATTCGGCGCAACGAAAGCGTCGTCGAGTTGGCTACGAGAGACGGTGAGGAAAGACTGAAAAAACTGTTGAGCGATTTGGAGGAGCGAAATGAAAAGGCTGAGTCTGAAACAAACGAACTCGTGAATTCGTACGAAGCTCGCATTAAGGCGATGGAAGTCGAACATTCTGCGAATCACGCGCGCGCGTTAGCTGAATTCGCCGAGCGCGCCGACGTGGCGGAATCGCGACACGAGGAAGCGATCAGCGCGCTCAACGCGGCGTGGTTACGGAAAGAAAACGAATGGAAAGACGAGAAACTGCGATTGGAAAGCTCGCTCGAGTGCGCGACATCGCGGGAATCTAAAGCGAACGACGTCGTGGAAACGTACGAAGCGCGGCATCAAACGCTCTCGGCTGAGATGGAACGCATCAAGTCAAGCGCGGAGGCTAAAGAGACTCATCTGGTCGATCAAATACGTGACTCAAAACTTGCTTTAAACGCTGTAGAGGCGTTGACGCACAAATTGGAGAAGAAAATGAGCGAGCGAGAGCTCGAGTACGAATCCGAGCGATCCTTCGCCGACCAAAAGCTGAGGGACGAGATCAACCGCACGAACGCTCTTTGGGAACGCAAGACGAAAGAGAACGTTCAGATTGCGATTGAAGAATCTCATCGCACGCACGAGAGTGCCATGGAGCGCTTGATGACTGAGATGGAGATGAAGGCGAAAGGCGACGTCGCGCGCGCGGTGGCAAACGTATCCGAAGCGTATCATGCAAACGAGCGCGAGTTGCGCGAAGAGATCGACGACATCAACCGACAACACGCCAAACAATTAGAAACCATGGCATTCGAGCGTGATCGCGCGGTGAGTGAGCTGCAAGCAGACTGTAATCATCGTCTCGAGTCGCTCAGCGCGACGCACGTTTGCGAAATCGAGCGCCTCACGGCTTCGCATCGTGAGCGCGTAGAGATGATGGACGAGGAACACGCGAAGCAGCTGAAACATTCCATGGCTGAGGCCGTTCGATTGGCCGTGCGCGAGGTGGAGGCGCAACACGACGCGCGCGAGGCGGATCGCGCGGAAAAGGCGGCGGCAAACCAGGCGCAGGAATTGAAATGCGCGACGGACGAGTACGCGAGAGATCTCGAACGTCTCGAGCGCGAGTACGAGACTAAGCTCGAATCGTGCATCGCAGTGAGCACGACGCTCGAGCTCGAGCGCGAGAGTTTGCGAAGTCAACTTCGTCGAGCGAGAGAAGAGCTCGGCGCGGCGGAGCTCGAGCGAGCAATGGACGTGGAGAAGTCGCGCGATGCCGCGGTGGCTACGGCGTACGCGCACGAAAGTGAGATCGACTCGATGCGCAAAGAACACAAAATCACCATCGCGCGCATGCAAGACGTGAACGAATCGGCGGCGAAAGTGGCGAACGAGGCGCTCTCGGCGTCTCGCGCCGAAATCTCAAAGTGGCGAGCGATGTACGAAAAGCGAGAGTCGCGTCCGGAAGACGTACGACGAATCAAAGATCTCGAAACGGAGCTGCGCGACGTAAGCGAGCGCTTAGAGCGCTCGGCTCAGCATCGAAGGACTTTACAGTCCGAACTCCTCGGTCGCGCGAGCGAGTTCGATGCGACGTCTGCGAGAAAACGCGGCGGCCTCTCCCTCAAGCGCGCGCACGCCGCCTACGCGGCGGCGCCCAGGGAAAGATGACGCGTTCGTTTCCAAGGCATTAATAGTATAGTCCGTAGTTTTAAAGAATGGCGTTATTGTGTTTGATTAAAACTTACGAACGCGCGCCAACTACAAACGCTCCCCAGATACAGGCGAAATGTCTAAATTTCCTCTCCCCGTCGCCGCTACTGACAAGATAATTTACTTCTTCTTGCCAGCCACGGTCTTAACCTTACCCTTGCGCGTGCGCGCGTTCGTCTTGGTTCGCTGACCACGCACCGGCAAGTTGCGAATGTGCATCTTACCCCGGTGGCACTGAATCTCCTTCAAGCGCTTGATGTTCATCGTAATGAAGCGTCTGAGTTCACCCTCAATCTGGTACTTCTCCACCTCTTCGCGCAATTGCGTGAGTTCCTGCTCAGAGAATTCACGCAAACGCTTGTTCTCCAAACCAGTCGCCGCCATGATCGCCTTGGCGCTCGTTTCGCCGATGCCGTACACGTACGTCAACGCCGTCTCGCATCTCTTGTTGTTCGGAATCTCAACCCCGGCGACGCGCGCCGCGCGCACGCACAAATCACCGCGTCGTTGCGCGACGGGCTGTTCATCGTCAAAGATCCCGCGCGCATTCGTCAGTCTTCGTTCGCACCACGCTCGCTCGCTCGCGCGTTCTCGACTCCGCGCGCTCGGGGCGATGGAAACCCTATTCACCCCACGCGCATCCGTCGCGACACGCACCATGGTCACCGCCCGCGCGGGCTTGACGGAAGCGCCCGAAAATTGCGTGCGCTGCGTGATGTCGAAAACACAATTCATCCGTCAGTCATCGTTCGCGCGCTCGTCGTCCCCCCTCGCTCGTCGTCGTCGGCATCGCCGCGCGTCGTCGCCTCGCCCTCGCCCGCCCTCGGGGTTTATCCGACGTCGTCGCGCGCCTCGACGACGCCCTCGCGCGCGCGCGATCCTCCATCGCGCGCGCGCGCACCGCGCGTAAAATTATTCTCGACCGTTCGCGCGCGCGCGCGCGCGACGCGTCCCATCCCCCGCGCGCCGCGTCCCCATCGCGCGCGCGCGTCGAAACCCCATCGCGACGCTCGGCGCGCGTCCGTCGCGGCGTCGCTCGAGACGACGCGTCGCGTCGCCGAGCGCGTTCGCGCGTTCGCGCGTTCGCGCGTACCTTGGCGTGCACGGCCGCGGAGGCGTTGGCGGCGATGGAGGCGAACATCGTTCGTCGTCGCTCGTCGTCGAGTGCGGCGACGTCGCGCGACGCGCGCGGCCTCGGACGCCGTCGGATGCCTGATTAGGGCGGAGACTCGTATACTGAGACTCGCGTCGAGTCAAGAAGCGTGGATTCGCACGTCGAACCAAAAGAAGGTCCGTGTGGAACCGAACCCCGCGCGACATCAGACGTTCGCGCGTCACACGAGCGCGCGACGCCGGGGCGTCGATCGATCGATCATGATGACGCGGTGCGCGTGTAAAGTGGCGTCGTGCTCGTCGAGGGTGACGACGACGACGACGCGGCGCGGCGCCGCGGTCGTCGCGCGCGGGAAGAAGAAGGGTTTCTTGTTCGGCGAGGTGGAAAACTTGAGTCGCGAGGGCGAGGGGACGAAGGGCGACGACGAGGACGCGAAGAGCGTTCGATGGAGCGAACCGCTGGCGATCGCGAAGTACCCGGCGAAGTGCCTGCGGGCGAAGAACGCGCCCGTGGAGACGTTCGATAAAAATTTGGAACGGTTGAGCAAGGCGATGTTTAAGATTATGTACGAAACCGTCGGCTGCGGATTGGCGGCGCCGCAGGTGGGGGTGAATTATCGAATGATGGTGTACAACGAGGCGGGAGAGCCAGGACAGGGGCGAGAAGTGGTGTTGTGTAACCCGCAAATAGTGAAGTTTTCCAAGGAGAAGGATTTGTTCGAGGAAGGGTGCTTGAGCTTTCCGAAGATGTACGCCGACGTCGAGGTGCGTATCGAGCGACGGCGCCGCGCGCGATTGTCGCGTCACGCGCGAGACGAGAGAGCCGATGACGATCAAAACATAAATATACGCTAATCCGAGACCCGCGTGCGGGTCGTGCGGAGAAATGTGAGCTAATACGCGAGGCTAACTCTGACGCGCCGCCGCCGCCGTCGGCGTCGGGAGATTTTGCGTCGCGCGAGACTGACCGCTTCGCTCTTCCTCGATTCACGCGCGCAGCGCCCGATCGGCGTTCAAATCGAAGCGCAAAACTTGAAGGGTAAAAAATTCAAAATGACCCTCGAAGGGTTCGAGGCGCGCGTGTTCCAGCACGAGTACGACCATTTAGACGGCGTCTTGTACCACGACAGAATGTCGCCCGAGGTCCGCGCGAGCGTGCAGAGCACGCTCGATGGATTCGTCGAGGCGTATCCGGGCGAAGATAGCGAAAAGGCGTTGTAGCGCATTGATCGCACGCACATCTCATCGCACGACGTCCTCGACCGCGTCGATTCTCTCCTCCACGCGTCGCGCCGAACCCGCCGCGAAGCCGCGCAGTTCGCGGGCGAGAAACGTCACAACGACGCGCTCGATCGATCGATTCGCTTCCGCGATGTTGCGCGCGAGCTCGCGATGTCGCGGCGTGTTCATCGCTTCGTCGTCCTCGTCGTCGGCGCGCGCCTCTTCCATCACCGACGCGTCGACGCGCGTCGACGCGCTCTCGTCACCGGCGTCGTCGACGAACGCGATCGGGTTCGTTCGCGCGCGCGGCGTGCGTTCCGCGAGCGATACCGCCGGCGCGAGCGCGAGCGTGGCCTCGAGCGGCGCGCGCGCGATCGCGCTCGGACGCGGCGCGCGCGCGATCGCGCCCGGACGGGACGTCGCGAGCGCGGCGCGAGGGTTCGCGTCGGCGGCGGCGAACGCCGGAAACGTGTACGACATCGACGACGACGCCGTGGCGACGCTGCTGCCGGAGATCTCCAGCGTGAAAGCGTTGACGGCGGCGTTTACGTTTGCGAATCAGACCAAGGGCGCGGCCGAGCGTGGCGATGGAAAGCGCGGGGCGAAGACGGCGGCGAGACGTTTGATGGCGAGAGCCAGCGACGACGCGCTGCAAGAGGCGACCACTTCGCACAGGCGCGTGGACGTTCGGGGATCTAGAGGTAGCGGTAAGAGTGTGGCGTTGGCGCGGTTGGTCATGCGCGCGCGCGCCGATGGGTGGGTCGTCGCGTACGTCCCGGATGGTTTAGAGCTCACGAGGTTGAGCTACTTTAGCAAGAGTACGAAGGAAGGTTGCGATGGACTGTGGGAAACGCCCGATTGCGCGATGCGGCTGTTGCAACACATCGCCAACGCGGCGAACGAGAGCGTGTTAAAGTCCGTGAAGGTTAAGGGGGTGACGCTCAAGGATGAAAACGCGCCGAAGAAGAGCCGCGGAAAAAAATCCAAGGATGCGGCCGACGCGCCCGAGGCGGACGCCAAGCCCAAGGCGAGCGCGGAAATGAACTTATTCGACTACGCAAAAGCGGGTTCGACCGATCCGGAAATAGCTGTCGACTGCGCGCTCGTGGTGTTGAATGAGCTGAGAGCGCTCGCGAAGAACGGCGACGGGAAAGTCATGTTCGTCGTCGATCAGTACAATGCGCTATTCGGGCCGTCCGACATGCACGAGGTCACCGGACCGAGGTCTAGAAAGAATATTCCCGCGAAAAGTCTGCGTTTGGCGCGCGCGGTAATCGAAACCGTGGACTCGGCGTGCAACGAAGACGCGAGGCACGTCGCCGTCACGGCGGCGTCTCACTCCGTCGGTGTTTCCAAATCGAACACCGAACAGTCGCTGCCGGACGAACTGGGGTCCTCGACCGTCGTTACAGTGGAGACGCCGCGATTCAACACCGATGAAATCGCGACCATCCTTCGCGAGTACAAGGCTGCCGGAATCGTCAAAGCCGTCGTCGACGAGCAAACCGTCGCGGCGATGAAAGCGCTGACGAACGGCAATCCGCGAGAGATTCAGTCCATCGCGTCCACGTTGCTGCGTTAGCCACCCACCTTTCGTAGTCGTTGTAACGTCGCCGCGTTTAAACGTCGATCTCGATCGTTCTCGCGTCTCGCGCCGGCGTCTCGCGTCCCGTCGTTTAAAGTCCCGCACAACCTGGCTTATGGCGCTGAGCGATCGCGCGACGCTTTGGATCTTGGGCTTCTGCGCTTCGGGTACGCTTGTGACGTTAACGTTGGCGCAAAGCGTGCGGGGTGAGCGAGTACAACGCCAAAACGCGCACGAACGCAAGCTCGGAGGGTCGAGTTGAAGATCTTTGTCCCGAGCGAACGCCAATGTCGAGCGACACCACGGACGCGCACGACGCCGCGCACGCCGAGAGCGAGCTCGAGCACATGATTTCGAGCGCCATGAGCGCGCTCGCGAGCTCGGCGCTCGTCGGTGAAACTGACGGTCGGGCGAAGCGGCGAGGGAACGTCTCCGGGTCGACGGCGACGCTCGCGAACTGCGCCATCGGCGCGGGAGTGCTGGCGACGCCGTTCGCGGTGAGTAAGTTCGGCACCGTCGGTGGTGGAATTGTCGTACTCATCGCCGCGCTACTCGTCGCGTACACGCTCGTCGTGCTCGTGCGAGCGGGATCGGCGTTCGAGTCCACGTCGTATCAAGGCTTGGTGCGCGACGCGTTCGGAACTCGCGCGTCTCGATTCGTGAGCGGGACGTTGGTGGTGTACTTGTTCGGATCGTGCGTGGCATATTTGATCATCATCGGTGATTCGTACGCGAAAGTGATGAGCGCGGTCGCGAGCGTGGGGTCGAGCGCGTGGTGGGGAAGTCGACGATTCGCCATCGCCGTCGGAGCGACGTTTTTGGTGACGCCGCTGAGCTTACTTCGAGAGATGAGTCGGTTGGCACCGGCGAGTGCGGTAGCCCTGGTTTCGCTCGCGTACACCGCCGCGACGATCACGTGCAAAGGAATGACCCGCACTTCTGGCGGTGATGACGCCAAAGCCGTGGCTTTCAAATTCAACACCGATTCCATCTCCGCCGTGCCCATTGTCGTCTTCGCGTTTCAGTGCCATATTCAAGTCTTGGCGATTTTCTCCGAGCTATCGGCAGATTCCGCCCCTGAACCGCATTTCGAAGACGACATCGAACCTATCGATGGCGACGCTAGGCAAGCCACCGAGGCGCGACGCCTCAGTCGAATGTACACCGTCATCGCGCTCGCCGTCGGCGCGTGCTTTTGGGGCTACCTCCTCGTGGGCGAGTTCGCGTACGTGTCGCATCCAAACGTGACATCTAACGTCCTAGATAGCTACGGCAAGGATGACAAAGCCATGATGGTGGCGACAATCTTCATGGGCTTCAGCGCCGTCGCATCGTTTCCGGTGAATCATCACGCCGCGCGCGCGGCTTTGGACGACTTACTTGCGGAGGCGTTTGGTTGGGAGGTGTGCGCGCCGGGACAAGCGCCGGTGACTCGTCACGCGACGCAAACGTTCGCGTTCGTCCTCTTCACCACGCTCGTAGCGTTCGCGGTGGAAGATTTAGGAAAGGTATTCGAGTTCATCGGTGCCACGTGCGGAAGTCTCGTCATGTTCGTGATCCCAGCCTTGCTCTTGCTGCATCCGAAGATGCGCTCGTCGAAGGCCGCGGCGGACGTCGAGGAGCCGGCGGACGATTTGCTCGATGGTCTGGACGACGTCACGAGGGAACTTTTGAGCTCCGCTCGCGATCTTCTCGAACAGGATTTTGACGAGGAAGGTAACATTCTTCCATCAGGCGACGATGCGAACGCGTCCTTCGCGGCAAAACCGGGAGTCGGAACCGTCGTCGTCGCCGGCGCGCTGATTTTATTCGCGAGCTTTGTGGCGATTAGCAACGTGTATGTGCTGCTTTTCAGCGAACAGAAGCGCGATTCGTAGACGCTGCTGTGTATATTACTTGTGATTCAATTGATTTTATTAGAATAATCTTCTACGCCCCTCGAGCTCGCTTGCTCGCGGGTTTGTCGTCCTTGGCGTCGATCAACAGCGCCGCGGCGTGCTGACCGCCGAAAGAAAGCTCGGCGAACACCTTGCCAGCCATCGGTTTCGTGTACGGCATCTTCTCTGGCGTGTACGCATCCTCTTCCCGCGGACCAAGTCCGAGCTGTCCGATGTACTGCGATCCCCAGACGTAGGCTGAACCATCCTCCATGATGGCGCCGCCGCACGTGTCGCCGCTCGCCACCTTCACCGCGCGACCGGGCAAGTCCTCGATGACTCTAGGCTCTTCCAACGCGCCGTCGAGCGCGGCGTTGGGAACGCGAACGCCGCATCGACCGTCGGTATATCGCCCGATGGCGATGATTTTACCGTCGCCCGTTAAGAATAGCGAGTGGTGCGCGCCGGCGTCGCCCGCGACGATGCGTTTTCCGCACAACGAGGCAACTCGTTTCGGAAAGTACGTCACCTGTTCGTCCCCGCGCAAGTCAGGATTGGGGTCCCACAACCCGACTTGGTGAAAGTTTGACAAACCCCAGCCGTAGACGTCCGATTTCGAGCCGTCTTCGTCGGCGCAAATGGCAAACGAATGGAAATCGCCGGCGACGATGGCGGTGACTTCCGGTTCGCCGCCAAACGCGGATCCGATACCTCCGCCACTCTTCGGCAACGCCACGCGACTAGGGGTGAGCAATCGTCTTTTCACATCATCGCTCGCCTGTTCGTTGTCCTCGGCCTCGCTCGCGTCGACTCTACCGAGACGGCCCTTCTCGCTACATCCCCAAGAGTACACGCCGCCCTCGCGCGAGAGCGCCAACACGTGGTCGACGCCGCTCACGATCGCCTTCGCGCGCTCCTTCGACGACGCTGGCGCGTATATTTTAAATGGAAACGACGTCTTTTGCGCGTCCAGGGTGTTCGGGTTGAACGCCCACGCCCCGTTCGTCGTTCGAAACTGCCCCCACGCCCACACCTCGCCGCTCTCCGTCAACGCGCACCCGTGCGAGTCGCCGGTGCTCACCATCACCACCTTGACGTCCAGAGGAAGCTCGACCTTTCCCGGCGCGTACTCCGCGTCCGGATCTGCGTCTTTATTCACCACTCGTCCGAGCGCACCGTTATCGTTGTTCCCCCAACTGTAACACGCGCCGTCGCTCGTCAACGCCAACGTGTGCGTCCCGCCCGCCGCGATCCGCGTCGCTCTCGCCTCCCCCATCGCGCCCGTCGTCACGCGCGTCGGTCGTCGTCGCTCGTCCACGTCTCCACCCAACCCGAGTTGCGCGCTGTCTCCCTGTCCCCACACGTACGCCTCCCCGCTCGCGCTCGTCTCGCCGCGTTTCGCCTCGCTCGCCGCCGCGCCCGCGCCCGCCGCGTCTCGAAACTCCCTCCGTATCGCGTTCGCGTACGTCACGTAATCCCGACACGCCTCGACGAGAAACTCCCGCGGCGCATCGCGCGTCTTCTTCGCGACGTGTCGCGCGAACTGCGCGTTCAGCGCCTCGACGTGCGCGGCGCGGAGCGCGTCGCGATCGTTCGTCGGCGCGCGTCGGTACCCGATCGTCACCGCGTCGTCGTCGTCGTCGTCGCTCGAGCGCTGTGTGACGCCGTCGTCATGAACGCGAGCGCGCTTCGACATGTCCGCGCGTCGCCGACCGCGAT
>Ga0181605_10000558_pt1 | contig 36629 bp, 32 predicted proteins | sample 041ome_11_FD_148676 | JGI IMG/M metagenome (GOLD analysis project Ga0181605, IMG submission 148676) | Coastal salt marsh microbial communities from the Groves Creek Marsh, Skidaway Island, Georgia - 041411US metaG (spades assembly) | ecosystem: Environmental > Aquatic > Marine > Intertidal zone...
TGTCGGCCAATTCGCGCGTGGCGCTTTCCAACTGATCGTGGGGGACAGCGCGATTGATCAATCCCAAACGCGCAGCTTCCTCTGTTTCGATGAATTTGCCCGTTGTTAGCATTTCAAAGGCATTTTTGCGCGGGATATTACGTGACAGGGCCACCATCGGGGTTGAGCAGAATAAACCAATGTTCACGCCGTTGACGCCAAATTTGGTCCCTTGGGCCGCGACGGCCATATCGCATGTGGCCACCAATTGGCATCCTGCTGCTGTGGCAATACCATGCACCTGCGCGATCACGGGTTGGGGCAGTTTCTGAATGCTCATCATCATTGTGGCGCAGCGATCAAACAGATCTTTGAAATACGCTTTGCCGCCATCCTCGGCCTGACGTCCCGCTGTCATTTCCTTTAGGTTGTGACCTGCACAAAACGCCTTACCTGACCCCGAAAGGATCACGGCACGTACTGATGTATCCTCTTTAATCGCATCAAACTGTGATTGCAGGGCGGCCAACATTTCATCGGATAGGGCATTCAAACGTTCAGGCGCATTCATGTTCAAATGTGCGACGCCGTTTGTGTCGTTACGTTCTAAAATTGTCATCTTGCCCTCCGCGGTGATTTGCGAAAACCTTATAGATAAGTTGAGATGAGGAAAAGTATGCCGTTACGTTTTGATGCCGCTGAATTGCAGAGTTATCTGGATGAGGTGTTTCCGCAGGTGCGCGGGCTTTTCGTGATTGATGAGGTGCATGAAGATCATTTGAAAATGCGCATGTCCGTGAAAGAGGCGCATTTGCGCCCCGGTGGTACGGTATCGGGTCCCTCGATGTTTGCATTGGCCGATTGTGGGATGTATGCGGCCATCCTTTCGCATTTGGGGAAAGAGGCACTGGCCGTCACAACGAATTGTTCGATTGATTTCATGCGCAAACCCGAGGCAGGACGAGATCTCTATACAATATGCCGTATCCACAAATTGGGCCGTGTGCTGGTTGTTGGGGATGCGATGATTTATTCCGATGGGGTTGATAAACCCGTGGCGCGCGCATCGTTGACCTATTCCATTCCGCCAAAATAAAGGCCCAAAACAAAAGGCCTGCGAAAATCGCAGGCCCGTTACACTGTTTTGGTGGCAGTTTACTTTGCCTCTGCGGCCGCAGGCTTTTTCGCACCGCTTGATAGGGGATCGTCCTGACGCTGAACCGATCCTTCAAAGTGTGCACCTGATTCAATCGCGATTGTTTTGTGGATGATGTCGCCCTCAACACGTGCGGTTGCGGTCAAACGCACCTTTAGGCCACGCACGCGGCCGATGATGCGCCCGTTGATGACGATATCATCTGCAATGACTTCGCCCTTGATCGTGGCGGTTTCACCGATGGTCAACAAATGGGCGCGAATGTCACCCTCAACAGTGCCCTCAACTTGGATGTCCCCTGTTGTTTTAATGTTGCCTGTTACGTGCAAATCGTGGGCCAAAACCGATGCAGGTGGTTTTGCTTTTGGTGCAGATGGTGCAGGGGCTGCTGCCGCTGCAGTGGGGGCCGCAGGTTTTGCCGCATCTTCTTTGGGTGCAGGGTCATTAATTTTGCTTTTAGAAAACATTTTTTCCAGCCTTCAGATATTTCATGGGGTTAACCGCATTACCATTCACACGGATTTCATAATGTAAGTGCGTTCCGGTCGAACGTCCAGTATTTCCCATATCACCGATTCGTTCGCCACGCGATACTTTTTGTCCGACTTTGACGCGAATATTTGAAAGATGCGCATAACGCGTTTCAATTCCAAAGTAGTGTTTGATTTTTATCAACCGGCCATAGCCCGATGCCCAGCCCGATTTTGTCACCACACCATCTGCGGTTGCATAGATGGGCGTGCCATGTGGGGCGGCGAAATCTGACCCATAATGCATGCGCCCCCAGCGGCGCCCGTAGCCCGAGGTAAAGCGATGCGCGGATTGCAAAGGATGGGAATAGGGAAGTTTTTCAACGGCCAAACGATACAGGTTCAATTCGTCCAATTCTTTTAGAATGGCGATTGCGCGTGCTTCGTTTTCGGTGGGGGCCAAACCGCGCGTGGACATGGATGTCAATGGGCCGCCGTAGCCCGCATATCCCTGACGGATGGTGGACATGATACGTTCGGGATCCTGACCAGATGCGCGGAACATTTTGTCCAAGGGACCGATGGACACGTTCATCGCCTCTTCGATTTGGCGGAAAATCAATTCGTTACGCTCTTCCATCAGGCGCATTTCGATGCGCAGCTCTTCTGCCTGATTTAAGGCCGCTTGGGCATCTTTGATGATTTTGTCACGCTCTTGGGCGGTGTCACGCAGGGCAGTGGTCAGATAATCAATGGTTGACATATCTTGGGTTGTCGCTCTGGCAACGGTTTGCGCGTCCTGTGATCCCTCATTTTCAGATTGGGCGCGTTCAAGTTCGTTGGTTAATTCAGACCGTTCCACCAATGTGGCGTTCAGAGTTGATTGCAAAACATCAAGACCAGAAGTCAGTTCCAAACGATCCACTTCTTGGGCCAAAAGGCGTTCTTGCATCACGGCGATTTCGGCCAAGGCGGCTCCATAACTTGCCATAACGGCAGTGGCTGTTTTCACGCTGGCATCCCGTTCGGAGGCCATGATTTGCAATCGCTGTTGATAGGTTTCTTGGTCGCGGATTGCCTGTTCGCGGAAATTTCCCGCACCGATGCTGTCGATCAACAGGATCGAGGTGGCCACAATCGACCACGCAATAATCAATGCGATGCCCCCAAAAACGCCCGCTTGGGTCGATGGGCGCAGGCGAATAAAGCGTGTATCGTCATCTGATTTTAGGAACAATCGACGTTCCGGAAATAATCCCGAAAACACACGATCAATGCGTTGGAGCAGTCCAAGTTTCATGAAAGGGTCCCAAGCCTTTTTCTCAGATGCCAGTTTGGTAACGCCCATTTTGGATGCTGGCAATCATCTTTTTCGACGCTGCGCGAATTATTGCGCCTCGTGTTATTTTGACCCTTCAAGGTGCAAATCGACGCCCATCTGATCCGCCAATGGCCAATAAAAATCAGGGGGAAGGCCCGCATCGGCACGTTTTTCTTCGTTAAAGGGGGCCTTTAACGCACCCTTGAAATATTTGCGCACCAAAGTGTGAAACACGTCCTTTGGATCCAGATTGTCGCGTCCACACATGAAGTTGAACCATTTGGAACCATAGGCGACATGCGCAACTTCTTCTGAATAGATCACCTTGAGGGCGTCGACCGCTTGGGTTGCGTTCGCTTTGGCGAAAATGTCGATCATCCCGGGGGTCACGTCCAAACCACGCGCCTCTAGTACCATGGGAACCACGGCCAAACGGCCCAGCAGATCATCTTTGGTATCTTCGGCTGCCCGCCACATGCCTGCATGCGCGGGCAGGGCACCGTAATAGGACCCAATCGCCTCTAGGCAATCACAGACCAGATTGAAATGTTTGCTTTCCTCCGCTGCCGATTTGACCCAATCATCATAAAAACCGATTGGCATTTTAATATGCCCAAAACGCGCGATGATGTCCCAATGCAGATCAACGGCGTTCAATTCAATATGCGCCACCGCATGCAATAATGCGATGCGCCCCGCCTCTGATCCGGGTTTGCGTTTTGGCACATCGCGGGGCGACAGCAATTCGGGTTTTTCAGGGCGCGCAGGATGCAGCGGTGGGTTGGCCGTGCTAATTTTAATTGTGTCGCCCGCCGCACGTGCAGTAAACCACATTTCGGCATAGGATTTTGAAAGGGCGGTTTTTTCACGCCCATCTGCTGTTTGCAACACCTCGGTTGCCATTTGTGTTAACGTTTTGCTCACAGCTCTTTAATTGCCTCTAAAACTGCCTCGACGTGTCCGGGCACCTTGACCTTACGCCATTCGCGCACAACCTGACCGTCGCCATTGATCAAAAAGGTTGAACGTTCGATGCCCGTGTAGGTCTTGCCATACATCGACTTTTCTTTCCAGACCCCAAAATCCTCGGAAACAGTGCCGTTTTCATCGGACAACAGCGGCACGTTCAGGGATTGTTTTTCAACAAATTTGTCCTGCGCTTTCACAGGGTCCTTGGAAATGCCCACGATGTCATATCCAAGCGCCTGAAACTCTGCCTGCGCTTCGCTAAATCCAATTGATTCTTTGGTGCAGCCTGGCGTACTCGCCTTGGGGTAGAAAAACAGGACAACGCCATTGGGGCGAAAATCAGCAAGGTTCAGCATTTCACCGCCGTCGCGGGGTAAATTTACCTCTGGTGCTGGATAAGGTGTGTCGGACATATTATGCTCCTTCTCAAGTCACATGGTTTAGGGCAGATCTAGGCCGTATCTAGCGCGAAAAAAGAGCGGAGTTCAATTTGTCATCTGTTGGTGCAGGTCTATCACACTGGCTGCGGACGCATCCTGCTACGCGGATGGTTTTGGCATTGATCATCACGGTGATTGCAACGTCGGTTGTGTTGATGATTGCGGTCGTTGTGATGTTAAAACAGCGTGAAGTCGATTTGCCCGATCAGCTGCGCACGCGATTGTTGGCCGATGTAAATGCGATGGCCACGCCCGTTCAAATTACAACGGATCGGGTGTCGTTGACGCTGTCTGATGATTTTCAACCCGTGCTGACGTTGCAGTCGGTGAAGGTGGCGGATCAAAATGCGACGCAGATCGTGGCAGTTGATTACGTGCTGACCGAGGCGTCACTGGCCGCACTGTTTCTGGGCGAGCTGAAATTACAGCGTCTGTCGGTCGAGGGCGTGCAAGTCCCGATTTCACGATCTGTAACGGGGCGGGTGGGATTGGTCCTTCAGCCTGATGTTCGGGCTGATGCAGCAACGGCGGGCGCCTTTGATGTCGCGGAAACGTTGGAAACGGTTCTGACCCTGCCTGAGTTAGATGAATTCAAAACGCTTGAAATATTTGGGATCACCATTGAATACGATGATGCGTTGACGAACAAAACCTACGTGGTGGATGGGGCGCGTGCCACATTGGATCGAACTGGTGATGCGCTAAAGGTGTTTTCAGATTTTGCACTGATCACAGGCGGGGCAAATGTTGCCACAGTCGAAATGACATATGCCACGACTTTGGGTCAGACGGCAGGGGATTATGGCATTAGCATTGATCAACTGCCCGCCCAATATCTGGCAGGGCAGGCCCCGTTTTTGTCCTGGCTTGCCGCCCTTGATGCACCGATTTCGGGATCAATCCGCGGCGGTTGGGATGACAGTTTTGCAATTACACCCACCAGTGCGACTTTGGAAATTGGCCGTGGGCGCGTGAAGCCAACCGAAGGCACGCGTCCAGTCGCGTTTGATGGGGCCAAGGCCTATCTAACCTATGATCCTTTAACGCAAATGATGAAGTTGGATCAAGTGCGCGTTGACAGCCGCGAATTGCAACTGTCGGCCTCTGGCTACATAAAGGCAACGATTAGCGAGGGCGTCGCAGAAGATTTTGAAGGTCATATCGACATTGCCGATCTGTCGGCAAACCCCTTGGGCTCCTTGATTGAACCGTTCAAAAGCCAAGACGGACATGTGGATTTTCGCCTATCCCTTGATCCGTTCCAGATTGAAGTGGCCGAGGCTTATATCCGCGAATTAGACGAGGGGTCTGATGGATATGCAAATGGCATCATCACCGCGCGACCAGAGGGGTGGGAATTGCGCGTCAATGCCTTTACCCCGCGCGTCGGACTGCGCAAGGCGCTGTCTGCATGGCCCATTGATTTTAAGGCCAAGCCGCGCAAATGGATCGACGATCATATTTCGGCAGGTGCGCTGGTGGATTATGAATTTTCACTGCATCGCCTGCCAAATGAATTGCCAGTGATCCACTATTCCATGGGGTTTGAGGATTTGGTCATGGCCCCCTTTGCCGATGCCCCGCCCATTCAGGGGTTGTCGGGGCATTTATCCAGCCATGATTTCATTTTGTCACTTGAAACCGATGCGGGATATATTGAAACGCCCACTGGTCGCGTCGATGTTGCAGGATCGCGTTATACCATTCCCAATAGTCTAATTAAACCATCGCTTGCCGAAGTTAACTTGCAAATTGATGGCGCATACGAAGATGTGCTTTGGGTTCTAAATCACCCACCTGTGTCCCTGTCAAAACGGGTGCCTGCCAACCTAGATTTAACAACGGGTCGTGTGATCGGCACGGTCGATATGTCGTTTTTGCTGTCCAAAACCGAGGCTGCTAAATCGCTGAAATATTCCGCAGCTGGACGCATGTATAATGCACGATCTAAATTTGACGTGCTGTCCAACCAGATCACATCTGATGCATTAGATATCACGATTGATGATCTTATGTTCACGCTGAGTGGTCCTGCTGAACTTGGTGGAATGCAATCCGAGATGCGGTTTGTCTCCTCGCTTGATCTAAAACGTGATGTTCGTCCGCAGTTAAACGTGAATTTGCGCGTATCAGATCGGGATTTGACGGGGTTGGGCGTTACCTTGCCGCGGGATTTGTTGCGCGGAACGGCCGCGGCGGAATTGGTTGTTGATTTTCCAAAAGGGGCGGCACCACAATATCGTATCACCTCTGATATGGTGGGGTTTGGGGCGCGTATTCCAATCCTTGGTTGGCGCAAATCAACGGATGCCAAGGGGCAGTTGCGTTTGGATGGTCAGCTGGGTGAAACCCCGAAAATCGACGGTATTTCCTATTCTGGTCAGGGATTAGAGGCAGAGGCTGACGTGATCGTGTCCGATGGGGCCTATGCGGGGGTTAACCTGACGAAACTGCGTGTTGGGGATTGGTTTAACACAAGTCTGAGTATTGGAAAAAATGGGGGGCTGAGTATTACCTCAGGCACCGTCATACTTGCTGACTTCCTTGATCGACGTCAAAGTGGAACGGGGTCGGGCACGAGCACAGAAATCGCATTGGATCGCCTGATTATTGATCCCAAAAATTCTGTGACGAATTTTCGGGCCTCGTTGAACCAAAATGGTTTGGGGCCATTTTCGGGGGCGATCAACGGGGCGCCCATCGCAGGGCGTTTATACGCAACATCTCTCGGACCAGGCGTTGAGGTGGTCAGCACAGATGCCGCAGGGGTATTGATGGCGACAGATGTTGTAAAACGGGCCACGGGCGGATCGTTGAAAATGGAATTAACGCCCACATCGCGCAAGGGTGAATTGGATGGAACAATCGCCATTCGTGACATCCGCGTTCAAAATTCCTCTTTTTTGTTAGAGATTTTGAACGCGATCAGCATTGTGGGATTATTGGATCAATTGCGAGGTGCAGGTATGTCTCTAGATGAGGTTGACGTGAAATTCCGCAACACGCCAGAACAGGTTGTAATTGAATCGGCAACCGCCTTTGGCCCATCGGTTGGAATTTCGGTCGATGGCTATTTCTTCAAACAGCTAGGGCAATTGGATTTACAGGGCGTCATTTCCCCGATTTATGCCCTAAATGCGGTTGGTGCACTGCTTTCGGGCAAGGGTCAGGGGTTGATTGGATTTAACTTTACCATTCGGGGGGAAACCGATAAACCGCGCGTGGTGGTGAACCCGCTATCTGCGTTTACCCCCTCGCTCTTTCGTGAAATATTCCGCCGTCCGGCCCCCAATTTGGCAAAGTAATGAAGCTTTCAGATTTTGACTTTGAGTTGCCCGAGGATTTGATCGCCACGCGGCCAATGAACCCGCGCAGTGCGGCTAAATTGCTGTTTGCAGAGGGCGATGTATTTCATGACAAAACTGTTGAGGATCTGATTGATCTGTTTCAGGCGGGCGATCGTCTGGTTCTAAACAACACCCGTGTGATCCCTGCGCGCCTGAACGGTGTTCGCAAACGCCATGGTGTTCAAGGTGGAAGCGGTGAAGCCAAGATCGAAGTCACCCTGCTAGATCCAGATGCAGACGGGTATTGGAGCGCGTTGATCAAACCTCTGCGCAAGGTTGCGTTGAGCGAGATTATCACATTAAGTGATCAGTTTTACGCAGAACTTTATGAAAAACGTGATGGTCAAGCCAAATTGCGCTTTAACCTGACGGGAGATGCATTTGATGCCGCGCTGGAAGAGGCGGGCGCCATGCCCTTGCCCCCCTATATAGCATCAAAACGCGCGGCAGATGAACAGGATAAAGAGGATTATCAAACCGTTTTTGCAAAACATCGCGGATCCGTTGCCGCGCCAACAGCCTCGCTTCATTTTGATGAAGGTTTGCTGGACGCGCTGACCGCCAAGGGCGTAGATATCACCTATGTCACGCTACATGTGGGGGCAGGCACATTTTTGCCCGTCAAAGTTGATGATGTCACAACCCATAAAATGCATAAAGAACGGGGCGAAGTTACCCCCGAGGCTGCCGCAGAAATCTTGGCCACGAAATCCGCAGGGGGCCGTGTGATCCCCGTGGGCACAACGGCACTGCGATTGGTGGAAACGGCGGCGCGTGACACAGGTCAGATTGCCCCGTGGAAGGGCGCGACCGATATTTTCATTTACCCAGGATTTGAATTTCATGTGGCCGATGCCTTGATGACCAATTTTCATCTGCCCAAATCTACATTGATTATGTTGGTCTCGGCCTTTATCGGGGCGGAGCGAACGAAAATGCTTTATACGCATGCGGTCAGTCGGCGCTACAGGTTCTTTTCATATGGTGATGCGTCGCTTTTGATCCCGTAATCTGATATTAATTTAAGTATGCCATGGCAAAAATAAGGATGTGGCGATGTTACAGGTTCTCTCAAATACATGGGCGTTATTGCTGGGCATGTTCCTTTTGATGATCGGAAACGGTTTGCAGGGGACATTGTTGGGTGTACGTGGCGAAATTGAAGGATTTTCCAATTTGGAAATGTCGATTGTCATGTCGGCCTATTTCGTTGGGTTTTTGGGCGCCAGCCGCGCTGTGCCTGAAATGATCCGCCGCGTCGGTCATGTGCGTGTGTTTGCGGCACTTGGGTCCTTTGTTTCGGCGGTTCTTATCTTGTATCCTGCGATACCGCATCCTGTTGCATGGGCAATTGGTCGGGCCATTATCGGGTTTTCGTTTTGTGGGGTCTATGTCACCGCGGAAAGTTGGCTGAACAATGGGGCCAGTAACGAAAATCGGGGGCAGGCGCTGTCCCTTTACATGGTTGTGCAGATGATTGGGATTGTGTCGGCTCAAGGAATTCTTTTGCTGGCCGATCCATCAGGTTACATTCTGTTTGTGGTGATTTCTGTTCTGGTTTCGATTTCCTTTGCGCCGATCCTGCTTTCAATTTCACCGACACCCGCGTTTGAGGCAACGAAACCAATGCGATTGACGGAATTGATCCGCGTATCGCCATTGGGGGCGGTAGGCATGTTCCTGCTGGGTGGCATTTTTGCGGCCCAGTTTGGTATGGCCGCGATCTTTGGGTCGCAAATTGGCCTAAGCCTGAGTGAGATTTCTGCATTTGTCGCATCCTTTTATGTTGGGGCCATGTTGCTGCAATATCCCATTGGGTGGGTGTCTGATCGCATGGATCGACGGTTCTTGATCGTGATTTGCGCGGCGATTGGTGGGTCAGCATCGCTTTTGGCGATCCTGACAGGCGGCAACTATTATGCACTTTTGGTTGCAGCCTTCTTCGTTGGGGGCATGTCCAATCCGCTGTATTCATTGCTGATTGCGCATACTAACGACTTTTTGGAATATGAGGATATGGCCGCCGCATCCGCGGGTCTTTTATTCCTAAACGGGATTGGCGCGATTGCGGGTCCTTTGATCATCGGTTTCATGATGGAAACGATCGGTCCCGTTGGATTTTTCTTATTTATCGCCGTTTTGTTGGGGATCATGGGCCTTTACGGCGCTTACCGTATGACACAGCGTCCAGCCATCGCCGCGGACGATACGTCAAGCTATACACCCGTTGCGCCAACGGCATCGCCCGTCTTGGTTGAAATTGCCCAAGAATACGACATCGAAGTCGCCATCGAAGAGGAAACTACCCAAGAACAATCCTAATCACGGGGTTTGTCGCTTTGTCGTAAAACGTGATTTTGTTTTGCGAAATTTTTGTGACAGCCTTTCCCCGAGGACAAGGCATGAGGAGCGTGGTGACAATGAGTGTCGATGCGGTTTTAAAATTTTGGTTGGATGAGGTTGATCAATCCAGCTGGTACAGCAGTGCCGAGACATTAGATCAGAAAATCCGAGATCGGTTTTTAGAAACCTGGCATCAGATTATGGAGGGCGGTCACAGTATGTGGTTGACCTATCCATCTGGTGCCTTGGCCTATATCTTGGTCACGGATCAATTTTCGCGCAATATGTTTCGCGGATCAGGTCAGGCCTTTGCCTCAGATCGGCTTGCATTGACGGTGGCAAAACAATGCGTGACACAGAAATGGGATCTCTCTATTGCTGCACCTGCGCGACAGTTCTTTTATCTGCCACTGATGCATTCTGAAAACCTGTGCGATCAGGACAGATGCATCCGATTGATAAAGGAACGGATGCCTCAGACAGGTGAAAATAACCTGCTGCATGCACGAGTGCACCGCGAAGTTATTCGTCAATTTGGCCGCTTTCCCTATCGCAATGATGCGCTTGGGCGCAACTATACTGCGTTGGAGCGGGAATATTTGGACAATGGCGGCTATGGTATGACATTACGGCAACTTGATAAGGCGTCCTAAGCATAGCTCATCTGTTGATGTGAAATTAAAAATAGTTTAACGTTAAACGGAATTTAAAATTCCGGAGTTAAACATGTCGTCTCATTCCTTTGATGTTGTTATTATTGGTGCTGGTCCTGGTGGCTATGTTTCTGCAATTCGTGCGGCGCAATTGGGTTTAAAAACCGCAATCATCGAACGTGAGCATATGGGTGGCATCTGCCTGAACTGGGGCTGTATTCCAACGAAGGCGCTGTTGCGGTCCTCTGAGGTTTTTCATCTGATGCATAGGGCTAAGGAATTTGGGCTGTCCGCTTCGGGTATTTCTTATGATTTGGATGCTGTGGTGAAACGGTCTCGTGCTGTGTCAAAACAGTTGAACCAAGGCGTCACACATTTGTTGAGAAAGAACAAAGTGACCGCCTTCATGGGGGCTGCCACGCTGAAGGGTAAGGGACAGGTTGAGGTTAAGACCGATAAAGGCGCTGAAACCCTAAGCGTTAAAAACATTATCTTGGCCACAGGGGCGCGTGCACGCGAACTTCCGGGACTAGAGGCCGATGGCGATTTGGTTTGGACATACAAACACGCGCTGACACCAAAACGCATGCCCAAAAAATTGCTGGTCATCGGATCAGGCGCGATTGGGATTGAATTTGCATCCTTCTATAACACCTTGGGCGCGGATACGACCGTTGTTGAAGTGATGGATCGTGTGCTGCCTGTCGAAGACGAAGAAATTTCAAAATTCGCGAAAAAGCAGTTTGAAAAGCAGGGGATGAAAATCCGCGAAAAAGCGATGGTCAAAAAACTGGACCGTGGCAATGGCAAGGTGACCGCCCATATCGAACAGGGCGGCAAAACCAAGACCGAGGAATTTGATACGGTGATTTCCGCCGTTGGCATTGTCGGCAATGTTGAGGATTTGGGGCTTGAGGCGCTTGGCGTCACGATTGATCGCACCCATGTTGTGACGGACGAATATTGCCGCACGGGCGTTGATGGCCTGTTTGCAATTGGGGACGTTGCGGGCGCCCCTTGGTTGGCCCACAAGGCCAGCCACGAAGGTGTCATGGTTGCCGATATGATCGCCGGGGAAAAGGTGCATCCGATCAAACCCAACTCCATTGCGGGCTGCACTTATTGCCATCCCCAAGTCGCCAGTGTCGGTTTGACCGAAGCCAAGGCGAAAGAGGCAGGTTATAAAGTAAAAGTGGGTCGTTTCCCATTCATCGGCAATGGTAAGGCGATCGCATTGGGCGAACCAGAGGGCATGGTGAAAACCATTTTTGACGAAAAAACGGGCGAGTTGCTGGGCGCGCATATGGTGGGCGCAGAAGTAACCGAAATGATCCAAGGGTATGTCATCGGTCAACAGTTGGAAACCACGGAAGAAGACCTAATGCATACCGTGTTCCCGCATCCGACATTGTCAGAAATGATGCATGAATCCGTGCTGGATGCCTATGGCCGCGTGATCCATATGTAAGTGGCAACGACCGCCGCGACCCGCGCTTGGTTCCTGGATCGCTATAGAATTGGTCACTGCACGAAGCGTATAGTGGTGAAACAATCCGTTATAATAAGAAAAGGCGCAGAAAACTGCGCCTTTTCTTGTTTTTATCCGTCTTTTGATTACGCACGACGGCGTCCGCCGCGGCGGCCACCACGGCCCCCTGCGGCCGCGTCACCTGATCCTGCAGGTTTGTTAAACGCAATCCATGCGCCGCCATGGGCGTCATTGTTTGTCAACAGGTTGGCCGCGCGGATGGCTTCCATCTCTTTGCCTGGGCGTGGTTTGGTTGAACCAAGGCCAAACATCTGAACAAACGTCTCATCATCCATATCCGCAGGAAGGATGATGCCTGCGGCTTCAACCTCTGCCTTTTTCTCGGCGATCTTTTTCTGTGTGACGGGCAGGGCAACGGGGTTCATAATCGCCGATGTCATACCCGCACCCATTGCCATGGGCAGGAATGCGTTGTTGATGCCGTGACGGTTTGGTAGGCCAAAGGAAACGTTCGAAGCGCCACATGTTGTGTTTACGCCCAATTCCTCGCGCAGTTTACGCACCAATGCAAACACCTGATTGCCCGCTGTCGCCATCGCACCGATTGGCATCACCAATGGGTCAACCACGATGTCATGCGCAGGGATGCCGAAATCGGCCGCGCGTTCTACGATTTTCTTAGCGACGGCGAAACGCACCTCTGGGTCTTCTGAAATGCCTGTGTCGTCATTTGAAATTGCAACCACAGGAACATTGTATTTTTTGACCAATGGAAGAACGAATTCTAAGCGCTCTTCCTCACCTGTGACAGAGTTCAACAAGGGACGCCCCTCGGCTGCTTGCAAACCTGCTTCCAAGGCTTCTGGGACCGAACTGTCGATACAAAGGGGTACGTCTGTCAAACCCTGAACCAGATTGATCAAGGCTGTCATCAACGGGGGTTCAGTTTCATTTGGGTTGGGATTTGAATTATAAACAACGCCTGCGTTGATATCCAAAATATTTGCACCCGCCATCACCTGTGCCAAGGCGTCTTTTTCAACAGTGGAGTAATCCCCCGCTTCCAATTCCGCAGCAAGCTTTTTGCGCCCAGTGGGGTTGATGCGCTCACCAATCACACAAAACGGTTGGTCAAATCCCAAGACGGCCGTTTTTGTTTTTGATTCAACGACAGTTTTTACCATGTCTTTTCTTCCTTAAGATGCGTTTGCAGGGATGGCAGAGCTGCCACCATTGTTATGTGTCCAAACCGCGTTGGTTTTGATCCCACCTAAGGGAAAGAAATGGACATGTGTGATATTGAAATCAGGGTTCGCCGCCTTGTGTGCCGCAAGCTCTGAGAGAACCTGTGTGGGTTCATACGGCAAAAGCAGTTTTGAAACGTCCATTGCGCGTTTTTGCAAAACTTTCAGGGACGGGCCAACGCCACAAGCGATCGCAAATTTGATCAAGGTCTGTAGTTTTGCAGGTCCCGCGATGCCGATGTGGATCGGCAATGTGATGCCCGCCGCCTTTAGGTCATTTGCCCATTGAATGATGGGGCCCGCATCAAAGGCAAACTGGGTCGCAAGCGCCATTTCCGCGTCTGTTGTTTCGCTGAATTTCTGCTTCCACCGAAGTGCTGCATCCACGTTTTTCATGGATCCATCTGGATCGATATCTTTGTTCCCCTCTGGGTGGCCGGCAACGTGCAAACGTTTAAAACCTGCTTTGTCAAACAGTCCTGTTTCCAACAACTGCATGGAACTGTCAAAATCCCCATGTGGATTTGTCACGCCCCCTGCCAACAATAGCGCCTGTTCAACACCGGCTTCGCCATGATATTGTGCGATCCAGTTTTCCAATGTCGCGGCATCCTTGATGATGCGCGCGGGGAAGTGGGGCATAACGTCATAGCCTTCGTTCGCAATGCGCTTTGCTGTGGCGACCATATCCTCAATCGGGGTGCCCTCGATATGGGCAATGTAAACGCGTGTGCCCTTTGGCAATAGCGCGCGGAAATCTTCAACCTTTTCCGCGGTGCGTGGCATCACCTCAATTGAGTATCCTTTAAGAAAGGATTCCATTTCGGGTGAAACGGGTGTTACTTCTTCTGATTTCTTTGCGAAATTAAAAAGCGCCATGGACTACGCCTCCCATCCATTGTTGTCGATCAACGCCTTTATGCGCTCTTGATCGTACTCTGCCTCAATCCGAAGGGCGACTGTTTCTGCCGCTTCTTCTGGTGTTCCCTCGACTTGAATGGGATCGGCCTTGCGCCATTCGGACAGATATTCGTCTGTGCCGGCCATGCCGCTTTTCATGGCAGCGCGGTCAATCGCCTGCTCAAAATGTTCGGGCAGGGGGCGTTTGACCCCACGGCGGCCTTTTCCAACAATCACTTGTGCCGGCATGTCGCGCCAATAAACAATGGTTACGTCGGTCATGGTCGAATCCTTATTCAAGTTGCCCATAGATAAGTCTGCATTTTGAAATTTCGACGTCGGTTTTCGACAACTATCGGACATTCCGCGACGTGGGTGCGCCTGATCTGGGTATAATCAGCAATCTGATCGGATAACCAATGCAAGTTTTTCATGATGAAAATGAAAGCCCCCTTTGCCCCTGCGACAATTTTGCGTTTGTCCCCTTGCGGCAGGGACAAAGCATGCGTATCTTGAAATTAACTTAAGTCTATCGGAGGGCGTGAAATATGGCGCCCAAGCGTCCATCAGGTGCGGGCGCATTTCCCAAACCGGTAGAGAGCCCCGCGCCAAAGAAGCGACCCAATCCAACGGATCTTTATGCCGCGTTGGATTTGGGAACAAATAGTTGTCGCATGCTGATTGCCCAACCCAAGGGCAATCAGTTCCATGTGGTCGACAGTTTTTCCAAATCAGTGCAATTGGGCGCCGGATTGGAACGCACAGGTCGGTTAAACCGTGGTTCGATGCAGCGCACAGTACAGGCGCTGCGTGTGTGCCAACAAAAACTGAAATCCCATCGCGTCAAACACGTGCGATTGGTCGCGACAGAGGCCTGTCGGCGCGCGGAAAATTCACGTCAATTCCTAAACCAAGTGCGGCGGGAAACAGGGATCAAGCTCGAGATTATAAAACCTGAGGAAGAGGCCCGTTTGGCCGTGATTTCCTGTGCGCCATTGGTATCCACCAACACAGAACAGTTGTTGGTCGTGGATATTGGCGGGGGATCGACGGAATTGGTGTGGATTGATTTATCCGCCGTCCCGAAATGGGAACGCCCCAGGTCGATCATGCGTCTGCATGCAGGCTTTCACACCCCCGACAGCCCATTTCCAGCGGCCAAAGTGGTGGATTGGATTTCCATCCCGTTGGGGGTTGCCACCCTACGCGATAATTTCAGCGACGTAGAAGATGACGCCGCGCGTTATGCATTGATGAGTTGCCATTTTGAGGAACGCTTGGCTGATTTCGCCCCCTATGCGGATCAACAAACCCGTGAAGGGTTTCAAATCATTGGCACCTCGGGCACCGTCACAACGGTAGCGGCGTCGCATCTGGGCCTGAAACGATATGATCGTACCAAGGTGGATGGGCTGCGCATGACATCGGATCAAATTGATCATGTGATTGACGGGTATTTACAATTGGGTCCTGATGGGCGCCGTTCTGATCCGCGCATTGGATCGGATCGACAGGCCTTGATCATGTCGGGCGCTGCGATTTTGCAGGCGCTGTTGCGGTCTTGGCCAACCGATCGTCTGTCGGTGGCCGATCGCGGTCTGCGCGAAGGGTTACTTTATGCGCAGATGTGTGCAAATGGCGTCTTGGAAGACGGGCCATACTGATCTAAGACGGGGCTGATCTGGGGCGTGCAAAACAATCAGGGCGCGTCGTCAAAGGGCAATAAGAATGGCAAAGCAGACAAAAAATTCATCGGGACGTGGTCAACGTGATTTGAAGGTCAAGGTCAAATCTGCTCGTGGACGCACGGTTTCCCAAGTGAAATGGTTGCAGCGTCAGTTGAATGACCCGTATGTCAAACGTGCCAAGGCCGAAGGATACCGTGGCCGCGCGGCGTTTAAGATTTTGGAATTGGATGAAAAATTCCGGTTTTTGGTGCCAGGTGCGCGTGTGGTTGATCTGGGCTGTGCGCCGGGTGGCTGGTGTCAGGTTGCGGTGAAACGCGTCAATGCCCTGGGCGAGCGGCGTGATAAAGCGGTTGGAACGGTCCTGGGTGTTGATCTACAAGAGGTGGAGCCCATCGCAGGGGCCGAAATTCATCAGCTGGATTTTCTAAGCGATGATGCAGATTTAAAGGTCAAGGAATGGTTGGGCGGTCCTGCGCATGTTGTGATGTCGGATATGGCGGCATCCAGTTCGGGTCACAAACAAACCGACCACCTGCGCATCGTTGCCCTGTGCGAGGCTGCTGCCTATTTCGCCTTTGATGTTCTGGAACCTGATGGGGCCTTTGTGGCCAAGGTTTTGGCAGGGGGCGCAGAGGGGGAATTGCAAAAACTGCTGAAACAGCGGTTTAAAAAAGTGATGAACATCAAACCCCCCAGCAGTCGCACCGATAGTTCAGAAAAATTTGTGGTGGCCACGGGTTATCGTGGATCAATCAATGACGACCCCCTTGGCGCATGACCAAAGCGTTTTTTAAATGCGCGGGTTAGGGCGGCGGGGCTTTCGTACCCTGTTCTAACGGCGATTTCGGTGATTTGTAGGCTGCTGCTTTCCACCAAATGACGCGCGGCACTTAGGCGGATGTGGCGATAAACTTGTCCCGGTGTGGCCCCCAATGCGGCCTGAAATCGCCGTGATAATGTTTTGGGTGGGCAGGCCACCTGACGTGAAATCTCATCCAACATCATGGGCGTTTCGATACTACGATGCATTAGGTCGATGGCCCGTTGCACAGGGCCGCTTGGCCCGCTGCCAATATGGCGTGGGCGCAGGTCATCGCGCCGCATGAATAGGGCATCAACATCCAGCGCAATCCCATGTCCAATATGATCACAGATCAGTTCGCGGGTCAGATCATAGGCCGATGTGGCGCCTGCACATGTCACACGGTTGTCATCGCGTACCACGCGTTCACGTAATGGTTCAACATTCAGAAAACGTTCGGAAAAACTGTCCAGAATGTCCCAGTGTACCGTTGCACGTTTGTGTTCCAACAACCCTGCGGATGCCATCAACCATGCCCCCGTATCCAACCCGATCATAACCTTGCACGATGTCGAAACTTTCGCCAATGCCCGACGTGTGGCTGGCGTATCATGCGTGTCGTAATCATAACTGGCGATCACAAACAAATAGTCGAACTGCGGCGCATCCGCGATGGCGTGGTCGGTCAAAACACTCAGCTGTGAAGAAGATGTCACAACCCCTTGGTTTAATCCGACAAAAGCCCAATCATAAACTTGCCGGTCGCCTAGTGTATTTGCCGCCCGCATGGGTTCAACACAATTGGCCAAACACATGTTCGAAAAGCGTTCAAACAAGAGAAAGCCAACCGAAACAGGCGCGTGAGATTGAATTGACCATTTTTGCATTAATTATGACTATTACTGCAAATTTTGATGTAAGTACAAGCGCGATCATATCGCATCACACGTGCAAGACGAGGATTCTTATGCCCCTAACAATGAATAAAGAGGTGTTCATCACCTGTGCGGTTACTGGTTCTGGTGGAACCCAAGACAGAAGCCCCCATGTGCCCCGCAGCCCGAAACAAATCGCCGACAGCGCGATTGCCGCGGCCAAGGCGGGTGCAGCGGTTGTTCATTGCCATGTGCGTGACCCCGAAACAGGCGCACCCAGCCGCAAATTGGAATATTACCGCGAGGTGACAGATCGCATTCGTGATGCGGATGTGGATGTTGTGCTGAACCTTACCGCGGGTATGGGTGGTGATATGGTTTTTGGTGGCGCCAATAACCCATTGCCACTAAGCGAGGCTGGCACCGATATGATCGGCGCGGAAGAGCGCGTGGCCCATGTTGCGGAATGTTTGCCAGAAATCTGTACGCTGGATTGTGGCACCATGAACTTTGCCGAGGCGGATTACGTCATGACCAATACGCCTGGTATGTTGCAGGCCATGGGGAAAATGATGACCGATTTGGGCGTAAAACCTGAGATCGAGGCCTTTGACACAGGGCATTTGTGGTATGCAAAGCAATTGGTGGCTGATGGGATTCTGGAACCAGATGTCTTGGTGCAGCTGTGCATGGGGGTCCCATGGGGCGCGCCCGATGATTTGAACACCTTCATGGCGATGGTGAACAATGTGCCGCCTGAATGGACGTTTAGTGCCTTCGCCTTGGGACGCAATCAAATGGCCTATGTGGCGGCGGCTGTGCTGGCAGGGGGCAATGTGCGCGTGGGATTAGAAGATAACCTATGGCTGGACAAAGGCGTGTTGGCGACCAACGAACAATTGGTGACCCGTGCCAAATGTATCATCGAAGGGATGGGCGCGCGCGTGATCGGCCCTGCCGAAGTGCGTGAAAAACTGCGCCTAACGAAACGCGCACCGCGCGGCTGATGCCATGATGCGGCGTCTGACATGTTTCGTGATGCTATTGGTGCTTGGGGCCTGCCAAGAAGAACTGGTCCCAAGCCCTGAACCTGCGCTGCCGCCCGAATTGGTCGCGCAGGAAAAGGCCACCCAAGATTGCCTGAAGGCGGGCGGAACGCCCGTGATCAACGGGTTTGGCATTTCGATCTGTCAGGTGAAAACTCAGGACGGGGGTAAATCCTGTTCGTCCTCGGACGACTGTGAAGGGTTCTGTTCGGCCGAGGGACAAATATGCACATCCCATAGCCCCCATTTCGGGTGCTTTGAAACTTATGGAAATGGGCAGCGCCCAACACTATGCGTGGATTAAAATGACAAAAACAGTTGCAATTATTGGTGGCGGTGTGATCGGGGGCGGTTGGCTTGCTCGATTTCTGCTAAATGGCTGGAATATCAATCTGTTCGACCCTGATCCTGAGGCCGAACGTAAGGTGAATGAGGTGCTGGTAAACGCACGTCATGCGCTGCCGATGCTCTATGATGTGGCGTTACCTGCTGAAGGGGCGTTGATCATCTGCGACACGGTTCAAGAGGCTGTTGAAAACGCCGACTGGATCCAAGAAAGCGTGCCAGAACGTTTGGATATCAAACATAAAGTCATGGCCGAAATTCAGGCGCATTGCCGTGTAGATGCCATCATCGGTTCCTCAACTTCTGGATTTAAACCGTCGGAATTGCAGGAAAAATCCGATAATAAGGGGCAAATTTTTGTCACACACCCCTTTAATCCGGTTTACCTGCTGCCACTGATCGAATTGGTGCCATCCCCCGAAAACGCGCCTGCGGATATTGAGCGGGCCAAGGACCTGTTAACCTCGGTCGGTCTCTACCCCTTGCATGTGCGCAAAGAAATTGACGCGCATATCGCCGATCGTTTCCTTGAAGCGGTTTGGCGCGAAGGATTGTGGTTGATCAAAGATGGCATTGCCACGACCGAAGAAATTGACAATGCGATCCGCTATGGCTTCGGCCTGCGTTGGGCGCAGATGGGGTTGTTTGAAACTTACCGCATCGCGGGGGGTGAGGCAGGGATGGCCCATTTCATCGCGCAATTTGGCCCCTGTTTAGAATGGCCATGGACCAAACTGATGGATGTGCCCGAACTCACCGATGACTTGGTGCAGTTGATCGCTGATCAATCAGATGAACAATCAGGTGCGCATAGCATTCGTGAATTGGAACGCATCCGCGACAATAACCTGATTTCCATGATGCGTGCCCTGAAACAACAGGGGCAGGCCGCAGGTGCATTGATCCAGGCGCATGAAGCAAACATGCAAACCGTGCCCGCACAGGCCCCAACAATGGAAACCGTACGCCGTGTCGTGCCCGTAGATTGGACCGATTACAATGGTCACATGAATGAGGGCCGCTATGGTCAAGTGTTCAGCGATGCCGCCGATGGGTTTATGTTGGCCATCGGCGCAGATCAGGAATACGTGGCAGGTGGGCACAGTTTCTTTACGGTGGAAACAACCATCAAATACCTGCTGGAAACACACGCGTGCGAGGATATTGTTGTTGATACGCGCGTGCTGCTGGCCGATGGGAAAAAGGTAAAATTGGCCCATGATATGCGCCGCGCATCCGATGGCACAGCATTGGCCAGTTGCGAACAATTCCTGCTGCATGTGTCGTTAGATACACGTAAATCCTGTCCCCCCGTTGGAGCCGTGGCAGAGGCGCTTTCAACCCTTTCAACAGGAGCATAATCAAATGCACTTTGGACTGACTGATGAACAACAGATGATCGTGGATACGGTGCGCAGTTTCGTTGAAAACGAAATTTATCCGCATGAAGATTTGGTGGAACGCACGGGCGAAGTGCCTAAGGAGATTGCCCAAGACATCAAGCAAAAAACCATCGATCTGGGGTTTTACGCCTGTAATTTTCCTGAATCTGTGGGTTGTGCGGGGCTAAGCCATTTGGAATTCGCGCTTGTTGAACGGGAATTGGGCCGTGGGTCCATGGCGCTGAACCATTTTTTCGGGCGTCCCCAAAATATTTTGATGGCCTGCGAAGGGGAACAGGTGGATCGGTATTTGATGCCTGCCGTGCGCGGGGAACGTATGGATGCGCTGGCCATGACTGAACCGGGGGCAGGATCGGATGTGCGGGGCATGAAATGTTTTGCGCGTCGTGATGGTGGCGATTGGGTTGTGAATGGAACCAAACACTTTATCAGTGGCGCAGAACACGCTGATTTTATTATCTGTTTCATCGCAACAGGTGAGGATCAAACACCAAAGGGCCCGAAAAAACGCATAACCGCATTTTTGGTGGATCGCGGGACACCTGGGTTTACCATCCGTGATGGATATAAATCCGTATCACACCGTGGTTACAAGAACATGGTGCTGGAATTTGATGATTGCCGCCTGCCAGATGCCCAAGTTTTGGGTGAGGTTGACGGCGGGTTTGAGGTGATGAACACATGGCTATACGCCACACGCATCACCGTTGCGGCCATGTCCGTAGGACGCGCGCGTCGGTGTTTCGATTATGCACTGAATTATGCAGCGGAACGGGAGCAATTTGGTCAACCCATTGGCAAATTTCAGGGGGTCAGTTTCCAGATCGCCGATATGATCACCGAAATTGATGCAGCCGACCATCTGACATTGGCTTCTGCGTGGCGGTTGGATGAAAACCTACCCGCCAATCGTGAAATTGCCTCGGCCAAACTTTATGCCACAGAAATGCTGGCACGTATCACGGATCAAACCTTGCAGATTTTTGGTGGCATGGGCTTAATGGATGACTTCCCAATCGAACGGTTCTGGCGCGATGCGCGGGTTGAACGGATTTGGGATGGCACATCGGAAATCCAACGCCACATCATCAGCCGCGATTTGCTGCGTCCATTGGGGGCCTAACCATATGGCAGGGCTTGACCGTCTATTTCGTCCAAAATCCGTCGTCGTGATTGGGGGCGGGTATTGGGCACGTTCCATCATTGAACAATGTCGCAAAATCGGATTTCAGGGCGCGATTTATCCCATCCATCCAAAGGCCACGGATGTGGACGGCATTCCCGTTTATCGCACATTGGCTGATTTGCCCGAAACCCCAGATGCGGCGTTCATCTGTGTCAATCGCAATGCGACTATTGATGTGGTGCGTGAATTGTCACAGATGGGGGCGGGTGGCGCCGTGTGCTTTGCCTCTGGCTTTTTGGAAAGTCAGGCGGAAACCGTAGATGGCGCATCCCTACAGGCGGAATTGGTATCAGCCGCGGGGGATATGCCGATTGTGGGACCCAATTGTTACGGGTTCGTTAATTACTTGGATCAGGCCTGTTTATGGCCCGATCAACATGGCAGCATTCCTGTGGACAGTGGCGTTGCCATCATCACGCAAAGTTCGAATATCGCTATTAACCTAAGCATGCACACACGCGCCTTGCCGATTGCCTATTTGATGACGGCGGGCAATCAGGCCAAGGTCAGCATGGCGGATTTGGCGCGCTTTGTTTTGGCCGATCCACGCGTGACAGCACTTGGTCTGCATATCGAAGGGTTGGGGGATCCAAACGAATTCCTGCAATTGGCCCAAGAGGCCCACGCCATGGGCAAGGGCATTGTTGCGATCAAGGTGGGCGCATCGGATCAGGCACAGGCCGCCACAATTTCGCACACAGCCTCGCTTGCCGGCAGTGCCGCAGGGGCCAGCGCCTTTTTTGAACGTCTTGGCGTAGTCCAGGTTCAGGACTTAACCACCTTTATGGATACGCTGATGGTGTTGCATCATGTGGGCCCACTGAACGGTGATAGGGTTGCGACCATTTCCTGTTCGGGCGGCGAAGCCAGTCTTATGGCCGATCTGGGGCAAGCTGTTGGGGTGGAATTCCCCGATCTTATCCCAAATCAGCGGGACGCGCTGCGTGACGCTTTGGGGGATAAGGTCGCATTAGCAAACCCTTTGGATTATCACACCTATATCTGGGGTGATGGTGCCGCGATGGGGAAATGCTATGCTGCGATGATGTTGGGGGATCAGGATGCAACAATTTTGGTTGTGGATTTTCCGCGCGCAGATCGCTGTTCCCAATCCGCGTGGAATTGCGTGATCGAGGCCGTTGAATACGCCCGTGTGCAAAGTGACCGTGTTCTGATCTTGGCGGCAAGCCTTGCGGAAAACATGCCTGAACATGTGGCCGAACGCTTGGGTGCCTTGGGCATTCCCTGTCTAAACGGTTTGCGTGAAAGCCTAGAGGCGGTGAAGGCCGCAGCCGCAATTGGGCAGGGCATCCAAAACGACCAGCCCCTGTGGAAATCCAGCCCAAGTGAGACGATCGTGACCCTAAGCGAGGCAGAGGCGAAAGCGGCCCTGTCGCATTCTGGTTTGACGGTGCCTGCGGCGCGGGTCGTGAGCTTCGATAACATCGACAATCAGGGCGATTTTCCATTTCCTGCCGTACTAAAAGCGCAAGGGTTGGCGCATAAATCGGATGCAGGTGGCGTTGCGCTTAACCTGACATCGCTTGATGCGGTGAAATCTGCGGCTAAAAATATGGGCCGTGACAGTTTCCTAATGGAACAAATGATTACGGGTTCGGTGTGTGAAATCCTAATCGGTGTTGTGGCTGATCCTGCGCATGGTTTCGTCCTAACCCTTGCGGCAGGCGGTGTGATGACCGAAATCCTAAAGGACAGCACAACCCTGGTTCTGCCTGTAACGTCCCAGGATGTGACAGAGGCCTTCCAACGATTGAAAATCGCACCCATCCTGAATGGATATCGCGGACAACCTGCGGTGGATATGGCCGCATTGGTGGATGCGGTGATGTCCGTGCAATCCTATGTTCGGCAAAACATGGATGACGTGTTAGAAGTTGAAATAAACCCCATAATCGCAACACCAACCACCGCAATCGCGGTAGATGCACTGATCAGGAGAGCGACATGAGCGATAGCCCCATTAAAACCGAACGCCGCGGTCACGTATTTGAGGTGACCTTGGATCGCCCCAAGGCGAACGCCATTGATCTGGCCACCAGCCGCATCATGGGGGATGTGTTTCGCGATTTTCGGGATGACCCCGAATTGCGTGTTGCGATCCTAACGGGAGGTGGTGAAAAATTCTTTTGCCCCGGTTGGGACTTAAAGGCCGCCGCCGAAGGCGACGCCGTGGATGGGGATTATGGCGTGGGTGGTTTTGGTGGATTGCAGGAATTGCGCGACATGAACAAACCCGTGATCGCCGCCGTAAATGGGATTGCCTGTGGTGGCGGGTTGGAATTGGCTCTGTCAGCGGACATCATTTTATCCGTAGATCACGCGACATTTGCCCTGCCTGAAATTCGCTCGGGCACCGTTGCAGACGCGGCTTCTGTTAAATTGCCAAAACGCATTCCCTATCACATCGCGATGGAACTATTGCTGACAGGGCGGTGGTTTGATGCAGAAGAGGCCAAGGGGTGGGGCATCATCAACCACATCTATCCCGCCGCTGATTTGATGGCAGAGGCGCGCAAATTGGCCAAGCTTTTGGCCTCGGGTCCGCCTTTGGTTTATGCTGCGATCAAGGAAATCGTGCGTGAAGCTGAAGACATGAAGTTCCAAGATGCGATGAATAAAATCACCAAATCGCAATTTGAAACTGTGGAAAAACTTTACACGTCTGAGGATCAGTTAGAAGGCGCACGCGCCTTTGCAGAAAAACGTGATCCGGTTTGGAAGGGGCGCTAAGGCGCCCCAAACAATCCTAAATCAATTTACCCATTGCAACCGCTGTATCGGCCATACGGTTGGAAAATCCCCATTCGTTGTCGTACCACGTCAGGATACGCACCATATTGCCATCCATCACCTTGGTTTGTTCGCTGGCAAAAACGGATGAATGAGGATCATGGTTGAAATCCATGGAAACAAGCGGATCGTCTGTATACCCCAGAACGCCCTTCATCGCGCCCTCAGCCGCGGATTTCACGGCCGCGTTGATTTCTTCGATCGTGGTGTTGCGAGCAGCCTCAAACGTTAGGTCAACACAGGATACGTTTGGGGTTGGGACACGAATGGCCACACCGTCCAATTTTCCGTTCAACTCGGGCAACACCAAACCCACGGCCTTGGCGGCCCCTGTGGAGGTTGGGATCATGCTCATCGCCGCGGCACGGGCGCGATACAAATCCTTATGCATTGTATCCAGCGTTGGTTGATCGCCTGTATAGCTGTGGATTGTAGTCATAAACCCACGTTTGATGCCAATGGCATCATTCAGGGCCTTGGCGACTGGGGATAGGCAGTTTGTAGTGCAGGATGCGTTTGAGACAATGATCTGATCCGACGTCAGCGTTTCGTGGTTCACACCATAAACGATTGTATTGTCCGCGCCCTTTGACGGGGCTGAAACCAAAACACGATGGGCACCGTTTTCCAAATGTACTGCGGCCTTGTCCCGATCTGTGAAAATGCCTGTGCATTCCAAAACAACATCCACTCCACCCCAAGGAAGTTCGGCAGGATTGCGAATGGCTGTGACATCAATCGGGCCACGGCCCACATCGATGGTGTTGTCGGTGGTTGTTACCTGTGCAGGAAAGCGTCCATGCACACTGTCAAAGCGCAAAAGATGCGCATTTGTTTCCACAGGTCCCAAATCGTTGATTGCCACAACCTCGATATCGGTGCGTCCCGATTCAACGATGGCCCGCAAAACATTGCGCCCGATGCGTCCAAATCCATTGATGGCAACTTTGACAGCCATGGTTCATCCCTTTGATTTTTGTTAGCAATAAAGTTAGCGCTAACATCAACATTCAGGGAAATTTGTCAAGCCAAAAGCAGTATGTTTACAAATCGTGGAAATTTATCGCCAAAAGGCCATATATTCGATCAACTCATCATCCTTGACGAGGAGAAAGTGAAAATTCTGCGCTCCGTTATACAGCACATCATAAAATATGGCGCATAAAATGGCGAAAAATAGAATTGACCAACCATAATTTCCCATCGTGCACCTGCTGTCGCGTTTCACTGATGCCTAGGGTGATATCGGGATTTGGTAAACAGAAAACCCCGCACACAAGGCAGGGTTATGCAGAAGTGTTGATGTGATTACAACAACCGACCCATTGTCGCGGCAACATCTGCCATGCGGCAGGAGAAGCCCCATTCGTTGTCATACCACGCCAAAACACGCACTGTGCGACCACCGACGACCTTGGTTTGTTCGGGAGCAAAGATGCTGGATTCTGGTGTATGGTTAAAGTCGATTGAAACCTTGGGCTCTGGGTCATAGGCCAAGACGTGTCCCATGTGACCCGTGGCGGCCTCGCGTACGATTTCGTTGATATCTTCGACAGTGACATCTTTGCTGGCTTCAAATGTCAAATCCACGGCAGATACGTTTGGCGTTGGCACGCGCATCGCAGTGCCGTCCAGTTTTCCGGATAGCTCTGGCAAGACTTCGCCCAATGCCTTGGCCGCGCCAGTGGATGTTGGGATCATCGCCATTGCGGCGGCGCGCGCGCGGTACAAATCCTTATGACGGCGATCCAGAGTAGGTTGATCGCCAGTGTAGCTGTGGATTGTTGTCATGATGCCGCGTTCAATGCCGACCGCATCATTCAGAACCTTGGCCAATGGCGCCAAGCAGTTCGTTGTGCATGATCCGTTCGACACCATTGTGTCGCCAGAAATCAAATCGCGGTGGTTTACACCATAAACGATGGTTTTTTGCACGTTTTTCGCAGGGGCTGAAATCAGGACAGATTTCGCACCTTGGCGAATATGCACATCCGCTTTGTTTCCGTCGTTGAATTTGCCCGTGCATTCCAAAACAACATCACACCCAGACCAATCCAATTCCTCGGGGTCATAGGTTGAAAAAACTTGCATCGGGCCGCGGCCCAAATCCATTGTGTCATCCGCGACAACAACATTGCCGTTAAAGCGGCCATGTACGCTGTCATATTTTAACAGGTGCGCGTTGGTTTCAATGGGGCCTGTTGCGTTGATTTTTACAACCTGAACATCGTTGCGTGCGCTTTCGGCGATATGCGCCAATGTACACCGTCCGATACGTCCAAATCCATTGATTCCAACTGTGACTGTCATTGTCTGTCTCCTGCTTTGGCTTAGGTCAGGGCTTAGAACACTTTGAAACAGGGATAAATGAAAAATCGTATTTTTGTCAGGATGTTAGCGATAAAATTGGATGTTAGCGTTAACGTTTTCGCAAACATTCAAAGGCGCAAATGAAAAACCCCGCCACTGGCGGGGTTCTGAGTCGTTTGTATGATTTTGTTTACAGCAGGTCGTTTGCCATGTTGACAATCGCGTCAGACGTGATGCCAAATTTTTCAAACAGAACCTCTGCAGGGGCAGATGCGCCGAAACGGTCCATTCCGATGAACCCTGTTTTCGCTTCGCGTCCGCGTTCCCCCAAAAGCCAGCGATCCCAACCCTGACGCACGCCCGCTTCGATGCCGATGCGCACGATGTTCCCTGCGGGCAGGACCTTGCGGCGATAGGCTTCATCCTGTTCTGCGAACAATTCCATGCAAGGCATTGAAACAACGCGTGTACCGATCCCTTGGGCTTGCAATGCCTCGCGCGCCTTTAGGGCGATGGAAACTTCTGATCCTGTTGCGATTAGGATCACCTGACGCTTGCCTTCTGAGTCTGCCAAAACATAGGCCCCCTTGGCGCTTAGGTTTGCATTTTTATGCTCGGTCCGTACCGTTGGCAAACCCTGACGTGTTAGGGACAGAACAGAGGGCGTTTCCTTGACCGTCAGGGCCAATTCCCAGGCTTCTGCTGTTTCAACTGTATCTGCAGGACGGAACACATAGGTGTTTGGTGTCGCGCGGCTGATGGCCAAATGTTCAACGGGTTGGTGTGTTGGGCCATCTTCGCCCAGACCGATGCTGTCATGCGTCATAACGAAAACGGTTGGCATTTTCATCAATGCTGCCAAACGCATCGCGGGGCGCGCATAATCGGTAAAGCACATGAATGTACCGCCATAGGGACGGATACCACCATGCAATGCCATGCCGTTCATCGCCGCGGCCATACCATGTTCACGGATCCCCCAGTGGATATAACGACCCCCACGGTTATCAGTGTCAAAGACACCCATATCCTTGGATTTTGTATTGTTTGACCCAGACAGGTCCGCAGATCCACCAACGGTTTCTTGCATCACTGGGTTGATGACATTCAACGCCAATTCGCTTGATTTACGTGTTGCGTGCTTGGGTGCATCTTCCGAGGTTTGCTTTTTAAACGCACGCACGACCGCGGCCAAACGCTTGGGCGCATCTAGGGCAAAGGCGCGGTTGAATTCGTTTTGTTTGTTGTTTGAGATTGAGGCAAAACGCGCCTCCCACTCGGCCCGCTCTGCCGCGCCGCGTGATCCGATGATTTCCCAGTCTTTTTTGATGTCCGCTGGAATTTCAAAGGCATCCGCCGTCCATCCATAGGCGGCCTTTGTATCGGCGATCAACTGCGCATCTGTCAGTGCGCCGTGGCCCTTGGATGTATCCTGCGCTGATGACCCAAGTGCGATATGTGTTTTACACGCAATCATAGATGGTTTTTTGGATTTCTTTGCCGCCGTTAGGGCCGCATCAATTGCCGCAGGATCATGACCATCGATTTCCTGCACATGCCAGCCTGACGCCTTAAAACGCATGACTTGATCGGTGCGGTCGGCCAAATCAACGGTGCCGTCAATGGTGATGTTGTTGTTGTCCCAAAGAACGATCAATTTTGACAATTCGTGACGACCAGCAAGGCCAATCGCCTCTTGGCTGACGCCTTCCATCAAACACCCATCACCTGCGATAACATAGGTGTGGTGATCCACAACCTTTTTGCCAAAACGGGCGCGTAGGATTTCTTCGGCCATGGCAAAACCAACAGCATTTGAAATCCCCTGACCCAATGGGCCTGTTGTTGTTTCAATTGCGTCGGATAAGAAGTTTTCAGGGTGACCCGCGGTTTTCGCACCCAATTGGCGGAAATTCTTAATCTCTTCGATTGGGAAATCGTCATACCCGCACAGGTGCAATAAGGAATAGATCAACATCGATCCATGCCCAGCAGATAGGATAAAGCGATCACGATCAGGCCATGTTGGATTTTTCGCGTCAAACTTCATGTGTTTTTCAAACAACACAGTTGCCACATCTGCCATTCCCATTGGCATTCCAGAGTGTCCAGAGTTTGCAGCGGCAATCGCATCCAATGTTAATGTCCGGATGGCTGCTGCCTTATTCCAATGATCGGGGTTTGCAGTGCGCAGGGCTTGAATATCCATCAAAGCGGCCTTTTCAGTAGGGTTGATTTGTTCACGCGCTCAATACCACGCTGTGCTACGAAATCAAGCCAAGTGCCGCTTTTATCGCGCCATGATTTGCCTTGGCGCATTTTGCCGCGATTTTGGGGCAGGGTGGTCATGGCCCGCAACCGATGTGCGGGCCAATCTGTTTATTGATTTTCCAACACTTTGCGTGCAGCGCGGAAACATTCCAAACCTTGGGGAACGCCGCAATAAATTGCGATCACGTGAATGATTGCGCGAATTTCCTCGGGCGTGACGCCATTGTTAATGGCCCCCTGACAATGCAATTCCCATTCGTGCATTTTGCCCAAGGCGCCAATCATGGATAGGTTCATCATTGACCGTGTTTTTGCGTCAATAACATCATCGCCCCAGCCAAATCCCCAACACCATGCTGTCATCGCCTCTTGGAAGGGACGGGTGAAATCATCAGCGGCATCCAAACTTTTTTGCACATATTCTGCGCCAAGGGTGGATTTGCGTTGTTCAAGCCCTTTTAGAAATAGATCTTCGTCAAAAACACTCATGTTATCTTCCAATCTTCATCGCGATGTTTTTCGTTTGGACATAGTTCCACAGCGCCTCGCGCCCTTTTTCACGTCCATATCCTGATTTGCCATAACCGCCAAAGGGGGTTTCTACGCCGCCTGCGTACCATTCGTTCACAAATACCTGACCTGCGCGTAGTTTTTGCGCCGCGCGATTGGCGCGATCCAGATCGGCGGTAAAGACGCCAGAGACCAGACCATAATCGGTGCTATTTGCGATCTCGATTGCCTCATCATCTTGTGTGAATTTCATGACCGACAGAACGGGGCCAAACACCTCGTCCCGCGCGATGGTCATATCGGGTGTGACGTCCATGACCGTTGGGTTCAAAAAGGCGCCTGCATTGTTTGGTGCACTGCCCCCCGTGGCCAAGGTTGCGCCCTGATCTTGGGCCTCTTTCACCATGTTCAATGCGCGGTCGCGTTGGCTGTGGCTGACCATGGAACCCATGCCCTGCGCCATGTCCTTTAACGTCTCACCTGGGGCCACGGTCAGATCGCTTGCAACCTTAACTGCGCGTTCGATCAATTCGGCGTGGCGGCTTTCGTGGACGATCACGCGGCTCATCGCGGAACAGACCTGACCTGCGTTGAAATAGATGCCCCAACGTAGATCGGTTTCAAAGGCCTCTAAATCCGCATCACTGTGTACGATTGCGGCCGATTTGCCGCCCAATTCCAAAACGCAAGGCACAACGTTTTTTGCCGCAGCTGATGCGATGGCGACGCCCGTTGGCACCGATCCTGTGAAGACGATTTGATTGACCATGGGATGCGCGCTCAGTGCTGCGCCCGCATCCGCACCCAATCCACACAGAACATTCACTGCCCCCTTGGGGAAACCAATATGTTCTGCGGCCTCGGCAAAAATATAGTTTGTCAGCGGGGTCATTTCGGGTGTTTTGATCACCACGGCATTGCCCGTTGCAAGCGCCGCTGAAAGCGACCGTGCGGTCATTTCCAGGGGATAGTTCCACGGGATAATTTGCGCCGACACACCAAAGGGTTCGTAGTGGGTGAAATCAAAGTATCCTGAACCCAGCGGGATGGAACGCCCCTCAACCGTGCTGGCCTGATTGCCGTAGTATTCGAAATAAAGCGCTGCACCATCAATTTCGATTTCGGACTCCCAGATTGGTTTGCCCTGTTCGCGCGACAGCAGATAGGCCAAGCGTTCGCGGTGTTCCGTCAAAAACCGTCCCATCGCCTGAACCATGCGCCCCCGTTCAATCGGGCGCATATCGGTCAGGACACCTGATATATGCACCCGCCGCGCGGCCATAACGGCGCGGTCAACATCACCTGCATCGGCCAAGGCATGTTGTGCAATCAGGTTTCCCGTTGCAGGGTCCGTGACATCAATGCGGCCTGCGCCCCCATCGACCCACGCCCCATCAATATAGTTTTGCCAATACGGTTTAATTTCAAACATCAACGGACTCTTTCATCCAGCGTTGTAGGGTTAGGATTGAGTGTTCAGAGTTCACACCACATTTGGGATCAACCACCAAGGGGCCCGGTACATAACCGCGCGATTTCAAACCGCGCTGTACGCTTTCGACCAGACCGATATCCTCGGCCACAGTGGTTTCTCGATCTTGGACCGCCATTTGGCGCACAATGTCATTTTCTTCGCCGCCAACAGAATACCAACCCCGCCAAACCACAACGTGATCTGCGTCCATTGCACGCCAGTGATAGGTATTCAGCAAGTTACCCGGATAGACCTGAAAGCTAAACATCGGCCATAGGAACCAGCTTGAATACTGGTCATTTTTGTCAAAGCCTGAATTGATGTCATAGGTCATCGCATCCATGCTGTTGCATTCGGTTGTGTGACGCAGGCAATAGCCCTGTGGTTGGATGTCGTAGGTTTCTGGGCGCACAACACCTGTTGAAAATGTTGGGTGGTTTAGGGTGCAGTGATAGCATTCAGAATAGTTTTCAACCGATACTTTCCAGTTGCAGTTTTCTGGAATTTCCACCCATTCCAACGGGGCCAACGTATCCCAATGGGGGATGTAACTTTCTAATTCTGTGCGCACATTTGGAAACCAGTCATCCATGGGTTTTGCATCATTGTCCAAATTCACAAAGATAAAGCCCAAGAAAACTTCTGTGCGCACGGATGTCAGGCAGATGGATGATTTATCAAATCCTTCGACCGCCTTGATATTCGGACCTGCGCGCAATTCCCCAGTTAATTCATAGGTCCAGGCGTGATAGGGGCAGACCACAACGCGCGTTTGTCCCTGACCGCTGACCAATTGGTGGGCGCGGTGTTGGCAGACGTTATAAAAGGTGCGGATTTCACCATCGCGCCCCTTGATGCAAAACAGGCTTTCACCTGCCAGATCAAAGGTGAAATAATCACCCGTTTCCGTTAACTGACTGGCATGACCTGCAAATTGCCATGTGCGCGCCAATAATCCGCTGGTTTCCAGTTTAAAGACCTCAGGATCGGTATAATACTTGGCCGCAAGCGATAGCGTTGGGGTGGATGTCATGAAGGATCCTCTTCATAAAAACCATGATCGGTTCTGCGTTGATGAAAGGTTTCGACTCGGTCGACGATTTCGCCCGTTGCTACAGAAATCACAAAACTAAGCAAGGTTTCAAGCACCGCAAGCGTGCCGACAGAGGATGGGAAAAATTGGGGCGTCTCGACCGACACAATAAACCCATGCTGTGCCGCACGTATGATGGGGCTTGCGGGGCTATCGGATAGGGCGATCACGGTCATCCCCTGGGCAATGGCCATGTTGACGGCCTCAACCACCTCGCGGCGATAGGGGCGCATGGTCATGGCAATCAACACATCGCGTTCATCCGCCCATGCCATATCATCAACTGCGGTTGATCCTGCCTTGGGGATTGCATGAAACCCAACCATCCCTGTTGAGGCAAGATAGGTAAAGTTCTGTGCATTCGTGTGATTAACGCCCACGCCCATGGTATAGACGTTGCGTGAATTCCAAATCGCTTTGGCCGCTGCCTCAAGTTGATCAACGCTCAGGTTTGCAAAACTGTCCTGAACATTTTTAAGCGCAGCACCAACCATATCGGCATATAGCCCGCCCAAATCGCCCGATTTTGCGATCTCTTGCAGCCAACGCGCCCGATCGCCCAAATCAACGGTGCCTGCGCGGATTGCATCGCGGAAAGGGGCGCGAAAATCCTCATACCCTTCAAACCCTGCCTGACGGGCCATGCGCACAACGGTATTGGGTTTCACATTCGCGGCCTCGGCAATTTCGCGCACGGTTGAGACGCCCACATCCTGTGGGTTGTCCAGCACGTATCGCGCGGCCTTTTGCGCCTCTGGCGTTAACTCGTCCCATTCCGCCGTAAGCCGCGCAAGGACGGCATCGGTTGAGTCGATTTCTAAAATTGGTACAGATGTATCATTCATAATTGACTATGGTACATTTGTGCGAATATGATGTCTAGCGAATTCGGCGAAATCAGATCAGGAATCATATCCATGTCACAAAAAGAATTTCCAACGCACGCACGTGTTGTCATCGTGGGTGGGGGCGTTATGGGCGTCGGCCTCGCTTATCACCTTGGCAAAGAAGGGTGGGGTGCAGACACCGTTTTGTTGGAAAAGGCAGAGTTAACATCAGGCTCGACTTGGCACGCAGCGGGTCAAATCACGCATTCAACCTCAAGCTTTAGTCTTGGGAAATGTGTGGATTACAACATTGGTCTGTATTCTGGAGCCTTGGAAAAGGAAACGGGACAGCCCGTGACATGGCACGGCTGCGGGTCCTTCCGCTTGGCCTATACAGAAGATGAAATGGATTGGTTGCGCCACACCCTGTCTGTGGGGCGCACATTGGGGTTCAACATTGAATTGGTTGGACCAGAGCGGATTTCCGAATTGCATCCCTATTACAAACTAGAGGGCGTCATTGGCGCGCTGCATACCCCCGATGACGGTCATGTTGATCCCACAAACGTAACAATGGCCATGGCCACTGGGGCGCGTCAGTTGGGTGTTCGTATTTTCCGCCACACACGGGCCACTAACATCACTCAGTTGGAAAGTGGTGAATGGTTGATTGAATCAGAAAAAGGATCAATCACCTGTGAACATGTGGTGAATGCAGGGGGTACATATGCCCGTCAAATGGGCGAATGGTCGGGCCTACAGCTGCCCATGACATCCATGACCCACCACTATTTCGTCACCGACAATGTCCCTGAGTTCCAAGATCTGGAAACCGAACTGCCCGTTATTCGCGATGACCGCAAAGTTTCGGGTTACATCCGTATGGAACAAAAACGGGGTTTGATCGGGATTTATGAGAAAGAAAACTCAAACTCTGTCTGGCACGATGAATGTCCGTGGGAATACGAAAACTGGCTGTTTGATGCAGACTATGATCGCGTCATGCCGTATTTGGAGGAGTCCCTGAACCGCATGCCGATATTCGCGGAACTGGGTATTCAACGCGAAGTGCATGGCGCAATTTCGCATCCACCTGATGGAAACCCCCTAATCGGGCCCGCACCCGGTGTGCAGAATTACTGGTGCTGCTGTGGCACGCAAATTGGGATCGGCTGGGGTCCGGGTTTGACGCGTGAATTGGCGCGTTGGATGGTGCATGGTGCGGCGGATATTTCAATGCGCGACTATGATCCACGTCGCTTTGGCGAATACGCAACCAAGGATTGGCAAGTCACCAAGGCGCATGAAGATTACTGTTTGCGCCACGAAATTCCGTTTCCCCATTTCAACCGTTTGGCGGGACGCCCCATCAAACCATCGCCCCTGTATGATCGCCTAAAGGAAAAGGGCGCGGTTTATGAAGAGGTCTATGGCCACGAACGTCCCAGGTGGTTTGCGAAAAACGGTGTGGAAACGCGTGATTATTACAGTTTCAAACGAAACGAAGTGCATGACGTTGTTGGCGCAGAATGCCGCGCGGTGCGTGAAAGCGTTGGGGTCATGGATATTTCGGCCTTTACTAAGGTTGAAGTGTCAGGCGCAGGTGCCGAGGATTTGTTGAACCGCTTGGTTGCCAACAAGCTGCCCAAAAAGGTGGGGGGTATTGCCCTGACACACATGCTGAACCGCGCTGGGCGGATTGAGTTGGAAACAACGGTCGTAAAACTGGATGAGGGGCGCTATTACCTTGTTTGCGCGGCCTTCTTTGAACAACGCTTGGTGGATCACCTGAACCACAACCGCGATGGAGAAGAGGTGTCTGTCAAAATCCTATCAACTGATTGGTCTGCACTTGCGATCAATGGGCCAAAGGCGCGTGCGGTCATGGCCGCTTGCACAGATGCGGATTTGTCAAACGCAGGGTTCCCATGGCTGAAAGCGAAAGAGATCGAAGTTGCAGGCGTGAAATTATGGGCGTTCCGCATGTCATATGCTGGTGAGCTGGGCTGGGAGTTGCACATCCCGCGCGATGGCGCATTGGCCGTTTATGATGCCCTTTGGGCCGCGGGTGAGGCACATGGCATTCAGGATTACGGCAGCTTTGCCATGAATTCCCTGCGCATGGAAAAGGCGTTCAAAGGAGCAGGAGAGCTGACAAACGAAGTAACCCTGGCCGAGGCGGATGTGCTGCGTTTTGCGCGCAATGAAAACGACTACATCGGCAAGGACAAAACCCTAAATACAGATGACATGCGCTGGGTCTGTGCCTATCTGGAAATTGAACCTGACGCGGTCGAAGACGGCCATGGCGGTGAACCGATCATGGTGGATGGCCAGGTGATGGGGTCAACGGCCTCGGTCGCCTATGGGCACACGGTTGGCAAAATCTTGGCCTTTGCCTATGTCCGTCCAGAGGTGAATGTCGCGGGCAAAGAGGTTAGCGTTTTGATCGCGGGTGAACCGCGTGCGGCCCGTATTTTGGGCGATGCGGCCTATGATCCGACTAGCGCCTTACCACGCACTGATATCGCGGCCGAGTAAGGGGGCAGGGATGAAAATTACATCACTCAAACTCTGGAATGTCCCGCTGACCAGTCATGAGGCCTATTACATGGCCGACGGCAAAACCTGCGATACAGTGACATCCGTTATTATTGCTCTGGAAACCGATGCGGGGATCACGGGGTGGGGCGAGGTCTGTCCAATTCCCCACTACCTCCCTGCCTATGCGGGCGGTGTCGTCCCCGCAATGGAAGAGTTGTGGCCTGTTCTATGCGGTGCTGATCCCGTAGGCCCCGAGGCAGTGATGGCCAAGGCCAATGGGTGGTTGATTGGGCATGAATACGCAAAATCCGCCTTGGACATTGCGCTGTGGGATATCACGGGCAAGGTCGCCAATATGCCGCTTTATACCCTGCTGGGTGGCCGGCGTCAGGTGGACATGCCGCTTTATCATTCTATCACCTGCGTAGCACCTGAGGAAATGGTCAAAATCGCCCGCTATGCACAGGCCAAGGGGATGACCCAATTCCAAGTCAAATTGGGCGCCGATAACAATTGGGAGGCCGATGTCGCCCGTCTGCGCATGGTACGTGAGGCGGTGGGATCAGGCCCATTGGTCTATGGCGATTGGAATTGTGGGGCGACATCATTGGATGCAATCCGTGTTGGGCGCGCGGTCCAAGATTTGGACATCATGTTGGAACAACCCTGTGCCACGATGGAAGACTGCAAACGGGTCAAGGATGCAACACATCTGCCTATGAAAATGGATGAAAACGCCTATGACACCGCCAGCATGCTAAAGGCGCATCAATTGGGCGTGATGGACGCAGTTGCGATTAAACTGTCGAAATTTGGTGGGCTGTCGGCCTCTCGCGCTGCGCGTGATTTGTGCCTGCATCTGGGCGCGCGGATGTGTATCGAAGATACATGGGGGTCTGACATCACCACAGCAGCACTTAGCCATCTGGGCGCATCAACGGACCCTAGTCGTGTGATGAATGTCTGTGATTTGTCAGGCTATGTTGCGCCCCATGTTGCCCCCGATGGGCCCAAGCGTGATAAGGGCCGCCTTGCACCACCCGAAGGCGCAGGATTGGGCATTACCCCTGATTTAGACGTGCTTGGCGCACCTGCATTGGAATTGGAGTAATCACGATGGATCGTATTTCAAC
>Ga0181605_10000572_pt1 | contig 36087 bp, 32 predicted proteins | sample 041ome_11_FD_148676 | JGI IMG/M metagenome (GOLD analysis project Ga0181605, IMG submission 148676) | Coastal salt marsh microbial communities from the Groves Creek Marsh, Skidaway Island, Georgia - 041411US metaG (spades assembly) | ecosystem: Environmental > Aquatic > Marine > Intertidal zone...
AGGCCGCCATTGATTATGCTGGCTCCCTGAAGAAAGGCGTTGGCCACATTGAACAGGACTTTGCTGAAATTCTGGTCACAGGCGAACTCTGGGAAGGCCTGGGTTATGGTCCCCTGTCTCTGGCAGCGGGTGTTACCTATCGTGAACAGTCATTCTCGGATAATGCTCAGCCAGCATCCGTGGATTCACTGGGACCACCCTTGAACGCCCCTGAACTGGGTATTCGTGGTATCCCAACTGCCTATGAAGCCGGCAGCCCTAACCTGCATCAGTTCTCCACAGTGCCTAATATCTCAGGTGAGTACAATGTGTCTGAGTACTTTGCCGAATTGCAGATGCCTTTCTGGGAATCTGATTCCGGTGAGCAGAGACTTGGTGGTAGTGCGGCAGGACGTCGTTCTGACTACAACACCACCGGTTCTATTGACAGCTGGAAAATCGGTCTGGAAGCGCAGATTTATGAAGATTTGAGATTCCGTTTTACCAAGTCACTGGACGTACGTGAGGCGACCTTTGCCGAGCGTTTCGATGCCCAGGGCGGTGGTGGCGAAATCACTGATGACAGGATAGGTGAAACCTACCAGATCACATCGGTGAGTGGTGGTAACCCCAACCTGAGACCAGAGATTGCCAACACCCTGGTGGCGGGTTTTGTGTTCGAGCCTTCATGGGCAAATGGTCTGCGGATCTCTGCCGACTGGTATGAAGTGGACATCTCTGACGCCGTGGCCCAGTTGGGTTTACAGCGCATCGTTGATGAGTGTAACGATGGCAATACCATCTTGTGCGCTAACATTACCATTGACCCGGCTACCGGGTACATTGGTCGTGTTTTCAACTATTACCTGAATGTTGCCCAGTCCTATGTAGAAGGCATCGATCTGGAAGTTCAGTACCGTATGGAACCGAACTTCTTTGACAGCGAGTTCGAATCATTTACGGTTCGCGCCCTTGCCGGGAAACTGCTGACGCGTTCCAATACGCCGCTTGGTGGTGTCCCGACAGAAACTCAGGGTGGTATTGGAACGCCAGAGTTAACGACCAATGTCACTATGAATTACAGCGTTGGGCCATACTCTCTGCAGTTACAGGGTCGTTATATCGACTCTACATTGCTCAGCACCCGAGCGGATCGTTCAGAAGCCTCAGGGTATATCGATGACAACAGTGTTGCATCATCTACCTGGTGGAATGGTCGTCTTGGCTACAATGGTGAAACCAGTTCAGGTTCTACCTACACGATAGCGATGAACGTGCAGAACCTGTTCAACAAGTTGCCGCCAATCCAACCAAGATATAGTTCACGAGGTGGTGCGCAATCGACCAGCTCCAACTATGATACGCTTGGTAGACGTTATGCATTAAGTTTTAACATGACTTTCTAAGTTAAAAGTCAAAACTGCTTGAAACAAAAAAGCGGAACCTGTTACGGGTTCCGCTTTTTTTTTCTCTGTATTCCTGACAGTTATTTAGCCAATTCCTTGTTTCAGGTTCTTGTTTATTGAAGAGTTGTTCAACCGGCTTTTTATCGTGCTTGTATTGCACTGCAACATAATAATATTTCAGTTCCACGGCAGTTACAGGATGGGTCAGAGGTGAATGCCGGACACGCTGGTGCCAGTCCCGTGGAAAATGCGACCTGCGGCTTCAAATTTACTTGACTGGGCAGACCTTCTGGTATGTCATTAAAGGTAAACTGGCACTATGACCAGAACAGTTCAAATTCTATGTATAGTTAATTCTATATATAGTTTAGTAGTCAAATTTCCCAATTTATTCGTATGTGCATTAGCAATGATGACAAACAATAAGGTGACAAAATGACTGATAAAACCGATAAGTCTCGTGACAAGACCGAGAATAGCCCTACTCGCACCGATCGCCGCAGCTTCCTGAAAGGCGCTGCAACAGGCGCCGCCGCCCTGGCTGTTAATCCAGCCGCCAATGCGCAATCTCCTTCTTCCTATCGAGCCACACTGGCAGCCCCCACCTACCAGCAGATTGAGCGGGATACCGGCATGATTACCCCACCCGCTCCTGATCGTACGGTGCTGCGGCCAGGGTCCGATTTAATGGTCCAGGCACTGAAGGACATGGGCATAGAGTTTGTTGCTTCCAACAATGGCTCCAGTTTCGAGGGAATTCAGGAGTCTATTGCCAATTATGGAACACCTCCCAATGTGAACCCTGAATTTATTACCTGCCTGCATGAAGAAACCTCCGTGGATATGGCCAATGGCTATGGCAAAGCAGAAGGCAAACCCATGTGCGCCATGCTGCACGGCACAATCGGTATACAGCATGCTGCCATGGCGATATACCAGGCCTTTTATTCCGGCACGCCCATGCTGATGATAGCTGGACGCGATGATGGTTTTATCCAGGCCCATACAGCTAATGACATGGCGGCCATGGTGCGCCCTTTCACCAAATGGGATGCCCAACCCAAAACCTTGCCCGAATGCCTGGATGCCCTGCATGAGGCTTACAGACAAGCAATGACCCCGCCCACCGGGCCTACACTGGTGGTCATTGATATGGAACTACAGAAAGAAGAAGCCAGGGACATGGTTGTGCCAGCCTTCCAGCCACCGGTCATTGATGGCATTGATGTCATGACCGCCAGGGATATAGCCCAGTCGTTATTGGACGCTGACAATCCTCGTATCACTGTTGGCCAACTTCGCACTCCCGAAGGGATAGAAGCGGCAGTTCAGCTGGCTGAACTGGTCGGCGCCAGCACCAGCACTTCCGCTACCCAGGGACCCATGAGCTTCCCTCAGCGCCATCCTCTATGTGGACCAGGTGCTGACAGCAATTATGATTTTGTTCTGGGACTGGAAGCTGAATCACCAAATATTTCACTGTTCCGGCCCAGCGTTCAGTCCCTGACAGCTTCGCGAGATGATATGGGTGTGGGCTTTGGCGGCCTGCGCACCAATCCACCCGCAACTGGACGAGGAGCACCCAGGCAGCGACCTGGCACCGTGATTGACATCGATGCCCAGGCCAGTATTGGTGTGATTACAGGTGAAGCAATGCGCCTGATTACAGATGCACACAAGCGCCGCATTGACGAGCGTAAACAGAAACATGCTGCAGCCAACCACTCAGCTTATATAGCAGACCTGAAAGAAGCCATTGAGGAAAAGAAAAAGGGCTGGAATTTATCCCCGGTCAGTACGGCGCGTATTTACGCTGAACTGTGGCCCCTTATCATGAATGAAGACTGGTGCCTGGCCTCACCCAGCAACTTTTCCGGCGGACATCACCGTCAGCTCTGGGAACACAATAAGCCCTATAGCTATCTGGGCGGTCAGGGCGCCGCAGGAATGGGCTACGGTGCCGGTGCCTGTGGCGGCGCTGCACTGGCAGCCAGAGGCAGGGACAGAATAGTGGTTAATGTGCAGACCGATGGTGATATGAACTATACGCCTGGTGTGCTTTGGACTGCGGCTCATCACAAACTGCCTATGCTCACCGTAATGCACAATAACCGGGCCTGGCATCAGGAACTGATGTTCATTCAATATCTGGCTGGTGTCAGGGGCCGTGGTACTGATCGTGCGCATATAGGCACCACGTTGCGGGATCCATTCATTGATTATGCCAAGATGGCGGAAGCCTATGGCATGGCTGGTGAAGGACCCATTGAGGATCCAGCCTTGCTGTCAGCCGCCTTGAAACGGGGTGTGGAATCTGTCAAAGAAGGTGAACCCTATATGATTGATGTCGTTACCCAACCCAGGTAGGAGAATACCAATGAATAGCCTGAATAAATTAGCTGCTTTCGCCTTACTCCTTCCTGCGACGCTGGTATCAGCTCAACAAATGGGACCAGTAGAGGGGGATGCCGAAAGCGGGGCCTTGCTGTTTTACCAACACGGTTGTTATGAATGTCATGGCTTCAGTGGCTATGGCCGCCAGGACCTGAACAATACAGGCAGTCCAATTCTATTGAACGAGCAGATATTCAGTGCCTATTTGCGTGGCAGGCAAGATGTAGCCCCTCTCTTTCCTTCCACCAATATGCCTAATTATCCAGCTAATGCGGTGAGTGACGATCAGGTTAGTGATATTTATGCCTATATCCGTTCAATGCCTGAAAACCTTCCAGAGTTGGATGACGCGCCAACTTTGCAAGCCATATTGGAATCTGCCGAAAGACCTTACACCCCCTGAAAAGGGGGTGGCCGGGAAAATAATCCCGGGAATAAAATCGCAGGTATACGGTCATTTCAGAGTAGGTTTGTAGCAGGTTAGTCAACAATCCTTGATAATTGTCAACAACCACCCTCAGGAACTCTGCTATTTCTACGCTGCACTGATATCAAATTTGTCATGAAAAGTTACATTACTCTCAATTCCAACAATCCAGGCACTGGGATCATGCCCTGGTTTGGTCTGGTTTTTTCACTCATCATTATCGTATCTCCGCTTTTAGCACCAGGTGCGAATGCCCAGCCCAATATACTATCCACCAGAATTCTGTTTGAGCCCAGGCCAATACCTGAAACTGAAGACCAGGCACTGCCTCTGGTGTCATTTAATAACGCCACTGACCAACCACCGATTGCAAGTGCAAGTGGTACCCCGCGCTTAACGGCAGCAGAAAGAAGAGAACGGGAAGATGCCATCGCGGCTTATGTAGTGGCTGTCGGTGATGAGGAATCAGAAGAAGGCCCTTATTCCCCTCAATTACCCCAGGATCTCATGAGCGCCGGGCTGTTAGCTCAACAGATACCGGATCATGACAGGGCCCTGGATTTTTTTAACAGGGCCCAGTCTGTTACGCGCATTAATGAAGGGCTGGAATCCCTTGTCCAGGTACCAATCATGAAAGCCATGATTGAAAGCCATATAGCATTGAATCAGGAAAGTGAGGCAGACAAAATCCAGGAAAACATTCTGTACCTGGCCAGGCAAGCTTACGGAGAAAGGGGTATCGAGGTCATCCCGGCCATGCTGGACTATGGCATCTGGCATATGGACGCCTTTCTGGAACGCTCCAATATCTTAATAAATGTCAGTCGTATGAATGTTGCACAATTCATGAATGACCCTAATAACTATATCCAGCAAGGCAACAATCTCAGGGACACTCCCCTGTTTAATTTATACACGGCACAGCAAACCTTTTTAAAATCGATTGATGTATTAATTAAAAACCAACAATTTTCCCATCCACGCATTCTTGACCTGGAAAGAATGCTGTTAAAAAGTTATTTCCTGAGCATTCATCGGGAAAACATTCTTTATGAGCCAGATTTTTATCTGACTCGCAAAAAAACCAAGACCGGCTCCAGGCTTAATACCAATTCTATTGAATTACTGGAATCGGAAGAATACAAACAGGGCAATGCCTCTCATGAACGATCCCTTGCCTATATTTTAAGTAACCCGGAAAGAACTCCAGGAATGATTGCCAAAGCCATGTTGGAAGCAGCTGACTGGCATATGCTTTTTGAGCGCAAGGTTAAAGGCTCCAGGGACTACCAGGCTGTTTATGATTATTTTAGTGAATACCCGGAATTGGAAGCTGAAGTATCCGAGCTGTTGTATCCAGAATATCCGGTAATTCTTCCGGTTTACCTGCCACCGCCCAATAGCCGTGAGAAACTTGATATCAGTCCTGACGAAGAGGTCAGTTATTTTGGCTATTTTGATGTGTCCTACAGAATTGATAAGTATGGGAAAGCCAGGAGAATAAAAATTCTTGACGAGGGTGGTGAAGTGACACGCAATATGGAAATCAGGTTGAACCAGTATCTGCAAAAAGTTTTATTCCGCCCCTTGTTTCGCGAAGGCAAACCCTACACTGATGAACTCACCTTTCGTTACTACGTGGGTGTTTGAATTTTATTCAGTAGTTTTCAGTCTCTCTTAAAAAGCCATTTTTGTGTCAGGGACCCTCTGATTAAATACAAGCAACATCAAGAGTAGTTAAGCGCATGCATGAATCAGCATCCGGCCTGGATAAAGACCGCCTTGCCCATCTCAAATCTGTCATTGAACAAGATATCAATCAGGATAAATATTTCGGTGCAGTTATTGCCGTCGCCCGTCATGGCGAACTGGGTATGTTGGAGGCTATCGGCTGGGGTGACCAGGAGCACCAGGTTCCCCTGCAAAAAGATTCCGTATTCTCCCTGTTTTCACTGACCAAGGCTTTTACCAATACCCTGGTATTTCGGGCCATTGAATTGGGCCAGTTTTCCCTGCTGACCCGTGTTTGCGAAGTTATTCCCGAGTTCAGCGGGCATGACCGCGATGGGATTAACTTCTACCACCTGCTGACCCATTCCTCCGGATTACCCCCGGTCTGGATTCCCATGGAAGGCATGTACATCGACAAGCTGGATGACATTATCGAGGCCATTTGCGACAACATCCATCCCTTGCAGCCACCTGGTGAGCTGATCCACTATTCTCCCCTGGTACACCATGCCCTGATGGGTGAGGCTGTACGCCGCTGTGATCCCCAGGGCCGCAGTTATCGGGAACTGCTCCAGGATGAAGTCCTGACCCCCCTGGGGATGAAAGACACCTCCATAGGCGTACGTAAGGACCTCAAGGATCGACATATATTTCCCGATTTCCGTGGTAAACCGCCGCAGGAGCATCTGGGTAGCAGCGATCTTGGCCCCCAGGGTGCTTTTGCCGAGGAAGATGCTGAAATGCCCTGGGTCGGTGCTGTCTCCACCGTACCGGATTTATTCCGTTTCGCGGAGATGTTCCGCCAGGGCGGGACTTTGGACGACAACAGAATTATTTCTCCTGCCATGATCGAGCTGGCCACCACCAACTGGACTGGTGACAAACCCAACGAACTATACAAGAGCATCGCCATCAAACATGGCTGGGAACCCTATCCCGCCTATATAGGATTGGGATTTGGTTTACGTGGAGAACAGGTCTGCCCTTCCATTTATGGCGGCACGCTCTCCAGTCCAGGCACTTTTGGCAACTATGGTGCTGGCAGCACCCTGATCTGGGTAGACCCGGAGTGGGATATAAGCTTTGCCTGCCTGACGGCTGGTGTGATGCATCCGGCTTTAAATATTGAACGCTTTCAGCGCATCAATGACATTGTGATGTCGGCAGCAAATTAGTCACAAGGTACAAGTCACAAGGTACAAGGTACGACTATTCAACCAAAGGTTTTTATAAATCTGGTTAACTGGACTCTAACCCTTACTAACCCTCAATAAAGTTGATTAGGTTAACGAGTTGTACCTTGTGACTTGTAACTTGTAACTTGTAACTTGTGACTGCCCAAAGGGCTATGCTTGTCACTATGGCTCGGTGAGCCATGCAACCAGCAACCTAATCTGCATATCATCAAGCTTTTCACTAAAGGAAGGCATATAACCTAACCGGCCTTCTCTAATGGTTTCCCTGATAGAGGGAAGATCCCCACCGTAAAGCCAGTCATCATCTGTCAGGTCAGGTGCCCCTAATAGAATGTTGCCCGTGCCTTGTTGGGTATGGCAGGCTGCGCAAACCTGGTTGAACTGGGCCTGGCCCGGATGTCCTTCAGTTTCCGCCGCACCGAGCAATAGTACGTAGTCCGCTACATTGGCGATCCCTTCCTGGCCTAACAAGGCGTCCCAACTGGTCATCACACCGTTGCGTCCTGCGCGTAAGGTTTGTTCGATGTTCTCGGGAGAACCTCCCCACTGCCAGATATCGTCACGCAGGTTGGGGAAAAGGTTGGCCTGCCCCTGGGCCTCGTAGCCATGGCAAGCGCTGCAGTTTTGTACAAACAAATCAGCAGCACTGTTCATCAATGCACTATCAGCCTGGATTTCCGCTAGCGGCATGGCCGCAATTTCAGCCCGTCTCTCGGAAAATTCATCGTTAAAATCATCCAGTCGTTCTTCCAGCCTGCCGCCCTGGGACCATTGAAATGCGCCTTTAAAAGATCCCATGCCGGGATAAAGCATCAGGTAAAAAACGGAAAACACCATCATGGTGAATATCAGCCAGAACCACCAGAACGGCGCCGGGTTCATTCCTTCTTTCAGGTTTTCATCCCAGATCGTTTCTTCCACTTCATCAGGATCAGGCGCTGTTGCGGTATACACACTGATTACCAGCCAGGCCAGACCAATAAAGCTGATCAACGTGACAAGAATGATCCAGCCACTCCAGAAATCATTAGGCATATCAGCCATGAGGGACACCTGCTACTTTTTTATTTTTCTCTGCTTTCTTTCCGGCAATTAAATCTGATTCGTAGACTTCATCCTGCAATGGAATTTGCGCAGTACTATCAATCTCACTGTCTGAAGACACCATAAAAACCCAAATCACCAGCAATACCATGAACAACATGACCAGCAAATCACCTGCGAATATAAAAAATGTCATCTGTATTCCTCCGCCAGGCCAGTGCCCAGGATCTGCAGATAACTGATCAGGGCATACAACTGACTGAGACCCTCCAGCTGACCTGGGGCTGCCTCAATGGCTTCTTCACTGTAGGGGTGACCAAGCGTCTTCAAGGCGCGCATTTTTGACTGGATATTGCCAAGGTCTAGTGCCTCCCATTCAGCAAGCCAGGGATAGGCAGGCATGATGGAATTATTGACAACACTGCGTGGATCAATCAGGTGTGCCTCGTGCCAGGCATTTGAATATTTTCCACCAATTCGATGCAGGTCGGGGCCGGTTCGTTTTGAGCCCCAGAGAAAGGGTCTGTCATAAACAAATTCATCGGCCCGGGAATAAGGCCCATAACGTTCTACCTCTGCCAGTAGTGGCCGAATTTGTTGCGAATGACAAACGTGACAGCCTTCCTTTATGTAGACATCCCTGCCAGTGAGCTCCACGGCAGTATACAAATGACTATTTTCCGTAGCCGTGGAGAGGGATTCCTGAAAAATACTGGGCAGGACCTGTACCAGGCCACCAATGGAGGATACAAACAGGATGCCGAAAATCAGCAGGCCCATGTTCTTTTCCAGCTTTCGATGCAAGGTTACGCCATGATATTTCATGCTGGCACTCCTCCTTTACCGGCTGCAGGCTCTACACCCATCACCGCATTGGGATTGTGCGCTGTGCCCCTGATCTCATCGAGTACTTCCGGTGGACTCACCTGAACAGTATTTCTGCCGTACATGGTTCTCAGCAAGTTGTAAGCCATCAGGATGGTACCGGTAAGAAAAACCAGGCCACCGAGGAGGCGCAGACCATAATAAGGCACCATGCTGGCCATAACATCGGTGAAGCTGTAGCTGAGCTCGCCAATTTCATCAATGCTTAACCAGAACAGGCCCTGTGAAACACCCGCTCCCCACATGGAAATGATGTAGAGCATGGTGCCGGCAAGCGCCAGCCAGAAATGAATATTAGCCAGACGGATACTGTAGAGTTCTGTACCCATCATGCGCGGCACCATGAAATAAAAGGTGCCGTAAGTAATCATGGCGTTCCAGCCAAGCGCACCGGAATGCACATGTCCGATGGTCCAGTCAGTGAAGTGACTGACCACGTTAACACTGCGTATGGCCATCATGGGTCCTTCAAACGTGGCCAGCCCATAGAAGGCCAGAGCCAGAACGATAAATTTCAGGGCGGGATCCACAGTCAGTTTTCGCCATGCCTTGCTCACCGTCATGATGCCGTTAATCATGGTAGCCCAGGAGGGTGCTAACAGAATCAGACTCATGACCATCCCCAGGGACTGCACCCATTCGGGAATGGAGTTGTAATGCAAGTGATGGGGTCCTGCCCAGATATAGGTATAGGTGAAGGCCCAAAAAGACACCACGGAAAGCCGGTAACTCCAGATGGGCTGGTTAGCCTGTTTGGGCAGAAAATAATACAGCATGCCCAGAAAGCCCCCGGTCAACAAAAAACCAACGGCATTGTGTCCATACCACCATTGCACGATGGCATCCTGGGCACCGGCATAGATGGAATAGGATTTATTTATGCTGACAGGAATAGCCAGGTTGTTGACGATGTGCAACATGGCAATAACGATAATCAGGCCACCATAAAACCAGTTGGACACATAAATATTCTGAATGCGCCGAGTGGCAATCGTGCCAAAGAACACCACGGCAAAACACACCCAAATTATGGTGATGGCGATATCAAAAGGCCATTCCAGTTCGGCATATTCTTTCGATGAGGTCCAGCCAGCCAGTAATGACAATCCGCCTGTGAGCACCACAACCTGCCAACCGTAGCATACGATCCAGGCCAGGCGAGGCATATACAACGGCACGTTACTGGTGCGCTGGACACTATAGAATGCGGTGGCCATCAATGCCGAAACACCAAAGCCAAATATAATGCCGTTGGTATGCAAGGGGCGCAGACGGCCAAAAGACAACCAGAACTGGCCAAAATCCAGGCCAGGCCAGATCAGTTCAGCTGCCAGCCACACACCAACAAGCATCCCCAGCACTGCCCAAATTATGGAAAACTGGACCAGCCGCTTGACGACGCCGTCGTGGTAAACCTCTCGATTAGTCATGTTTGAACGGGTTCTCTATTATTGAAAAAACTACACGCCAACTGAAGGACCAATCCCATAAGTCCATAGCCCTGCTGATATTCCCAGCAGGCTGACAAAGGCCACCAACAGCCAGGCAACAATTGATGAAGACATCAACATGCCCCGCTCAGGCGGGATATGCATCACCACGGGCAAGCCGCGGTACAGCAGGTTCATGGACCAGATTACAGCTGGAATCATCACCAGAACATTGATAAAGACCTGAGGATATAAATGCGCAATGCTGGCGATAGACAAAGGTGCTACGACCACAGTGATCATGGCCCCTATTGCTTCAAGGTCAGCCTTGGCGCCGTAGGTAAGTGCCATCCAGCTGGCCAGCAGTACTGTGGAAATGTAGCCAAAAGCCAGCGCGATGGCATAAAAGAAACTGATAATGATCCTGCCCGTAGTATCAAAATACATGGGGTCTGCCGAGCCCAGTCGCCAGCCAAATACAGTAGATCCTACCCAGGCGAAAACGGGGGGCAGGATGATGAGTAGAAAAGTTAGCCGGTGAATAGCATGGATCGCCAGTTCATCGCCTTCCGCGATTTCCTGGAACACAGTGCCAGGCATAATGAGAGTTTTTAAAAACAAATTACAACTCGTTGCTCAGATGGCCTGAATTTTGATGGTGCAATTATAAGGATGAAGTACTAAATTGACTTGATAAAAATCAACCGTCATTAGAATTAAACAAACTGTTTCTCAAATGACTAATCCGTATATGAATCAGCCTGATATAAGCATTTTGAAATAAAAAGATCAGAGCTATTAGTCCGGGACGGGCAAACCTGCCCAGCCGAATATTTCTGCCATAACCGCCGCAACAGTTTCCGGGCGATCTTCCCCGGGCAGGTCATTGTTTACATCATAGCCCGCCAGCTCAAGGCTGTAGGAAAGGTTGCGATAGGAAGGCCGGAATTTTTGCATAAGCTCAACCGGAAAGCTGACAGGCTGACCCGGAATAGCCGGGACAAACTCATCACGCCGGTAAATAGCACCGAAACTCATCAAGCCCCAGCCACCATCGCGCTTTTCTACCCGATAAACCATCAGGCAATGGGCCGATAAAGTCATTTCCACCCCATCTATTTCTTCAGGAATATCAATAATCGCACTCAAGGTAGCCACTGCCCTGTCTCCGTTCAAGGTCACCAGCACCGGTCCGAGCCGGTGCTTGGCACGCATACCCCGTTCAAACATCCCCCTGGATGCCTCAACAAATTCCTTACCGCTACCCTTGAACCAGCTGATATCGACTGTGGCGTCTTCATGAAAACAGTCTGCCATACGCTTCCAGCAACACAGGTCACGACTTTCACGCTCCCGCACGACTAACTGGGTGATGGCGGTGATGTCTGTGGCTTCGTCAGGGGTCATGGAAATTCTCGGTTTGAAGTGGATCCTGAACAAGATAAAGGATAAAAGATAAAGGATAAAGGTTTGTTCAGGCAAGACTTGAGACGAAAATTCACTATTCAAGCTTTACCTGATGCACAGGAATATCACCAAGTTATGGGCTTCACCACTTTTGACCTTTATCTTTTATCTTTTATCTTTATATCCCTAAATTCCTTAAATTTGAGCATAGCCATGTAGGTCGGCAAAGCAAAGCGTATGCCGACTTTTGGCTTCCTTGTCGGCAAACGGGCTATGCCCTATGCCGACCTACGACTTTACCGGCCTACATGGCTTTAACCCCAAACTCTACCTGAACAATCTTTATCCCTTTATCCTTTATCCTTTATCCCTTTATCCCTTTATCCCTTTATTCGAGCATAGTGCTGTAAATTAAAAGTCTATATGATTGAAAAACATCGCAAAAAATAGTTTACTTGCGCACCAGAATAACAAAGTATCCCCAAGGCCTGACTCATGCTTATAGGCATACCTGCAGAAATACACGAAGGCGAAAAACGCGTTGCTACTACACCCGAAGCGGCTGAAAAAATTCGTTCCCTGGGCTATGACATCGCCATCCAGAAAGGCGCGGGTGAAGCCGCCAATTTTTCCGATGATGCCTACCGCGAAGCGGGGGTAAAAATCCTCGACAGCGCCAAGGAAATCTGGGATCAGTCTGACATAATCATGAAAGTGCGTGCGCCTGAAACGCATCCTGAGCTTTGTGTCGATGAAGCAGAATTACTGCACAACAAGCAAACTCTGATCAGCTTTATTTCACCAGCAATCAACCCTGATTTGCTTGAAAACCTGTCCAAAACTGGCGGTACCGTACTGTCCATGGACTCCATTCCGCGTATCTCAAGAGCCCAGAAAATGGACGCCCTGAGCTCCATGGCAAACATTGCCGGATATCGGGCAGTGGTTGAAGCTGCCCAGCACTTCGGGCGCTTTTTCACCGGTCAGATTACCGCTGCTGGTAAAGTCCCACCCGCCAAGGTGTTGGTCATTGGTGCCGGTGTCGCTGGTTTGGCAGCCATTGGTGCGGCCAAGAGTATGGGTGCTATCGTTCGTGCTTTTGACACCCGGCCTGAAGTCCAGGAACAGGTTGAAAGCATGGATGCAGAATTCCTGCTGCTGGATTTCGAAGAAGATGGCAGCGGTGAAGGTGGCTATGCCAAGGTGATGAGCGAAGAGTTCATCCAAAAAGAAATGGAGCTGTTTGGCAAACAGGCCATGGAAGTGGATATCGTAATTACTACTGCACTGATCCCCGGCAAACCGGCTCCGGAATTATGGACCGAGGCCATGGTGGAGTGCATGAAGGACGGCAGTGTCATTGTCGACCTTGCTGCCGAAATGGGTGGCAACTGCAAACTGACCGAAGCCAACAAGGTAGTGGTCAAACATGGCGTCACCCTGATCGGCTATACAGATCTGCCCTCACGACTCGCAGCACAATCAAGCCAGCTCTATGCCACCAACCTGTTGCACCTTCTGTCTGATATGACACAGGAGAAAGACGGACAGCTATTGGTAGATATGGAAGACGAAGTGATTCGTGGCGCAACGGTCATCAAGGAAGGGGAAATCACCTGGCCACCCCCGGCACCCAGGCTTTATGCCGTACCGGAAAAACCGGAAGATAAAGCCGCACACACACCTGTTGATGTGTCCGAGGAAAAACCCAATCCACTGAAGCAATTATTTGTCTTCGGTATAGCGGGCCTGCTACTGCTGGCATTGGGTTCGGTTGCACCTCCAGATTTCATGTCACACTTTACCGTGTTTATCTTGTCCTGCTTCGTGGGCTACATGGTGATCTGGAATGTAAAACCCTCACTGCACACCCCCCTGATGAGCGTTACCAATGCCATCAGCAGCATCATCATTATCGGCGCCCTGTTACAAATTTCATCCCCCGAAGGGCTTAATCAGTATCTTGCGGCCTTTGCCATTCTCATCACCAGCATCAATATTGTTGGTGGTTTTGCCGTCACCCAGCGCATGCTGGCAATGTTTCGTAAATAGGCCAGGAGAATATGATGTCTCAGGGAATTATCACCATGGCCTATCTCGTTGCGAGCATTCTGTTCATTCTCGCGCTCGGCGGGCTCAGTACGCAGGAAACAGCGCGACGCGGTAACTACTACGGCATGACCGGTATGGCTATCGCCCTGTTTGCCACCATTGTCGGTATCGTCACCGCCAACTATGTTTTGATGCTTGCCTGTATCGCCATCGGCGGCACCGTGGGTCTGGTCCTGGCCCGAAAAGTGGAAATGACCTCGATGCCGGAGCTTGTGGCTATTCTCCACAGCCTGGTAGGCCTTGCTGCTGTCATCGTCGGTTTTGGTACCTTTCTTGATCACAGTATTGCGTTTACTGGCATAGACAAAACCATTCACGATATAGAGATTTACCTGGGCATACTGATCGGCGCCCTGACCTTTTCCGGTTCTGTCGTCGCCTATCTCAAACTCAGTGCCAAAATTGGCGGCTCCCCCCTGCTCTTGCCAGGCAGACATTTCCTGAATCTGATACTGCTAATAGCCGCGGTTTATTATCTTACTGCTTTTGTCGGTGCAGCTGATGAAAGTGTTGCCATGAACGCCCTGGTTATCATGACGATTATTTCCCTGCTCCTTGGCATACACATGGTCATGGCTATTGGCGGTGCCGATATGCCTGTGGTGGTATCCATGCTGAATTCCTATTCCGGTTGGGCGGCGGCTGCCACCGGCTTCATGCTCAGCAATGACCTGCTGATTGTCATCGGTGCCCTGGTGGGTTCCTCTGGCGCTATTCTCAGCTACATCATGTGCCGGGCCATGAATCGCAAATTCCTCTCTGTCATCGCCGGTGGTTTTGGTACCACCAGCAGCAGTGGCAGCGCAGCGGGACCCTCCGGTAGTGAAGAAGATGTTCAGCCCATTGATGCAGAATCAGTTGCCAACATGCTACTGGCATCGAAAAAAGTCATGATATTGCCAGGCTACGGCATGGCTGTGGCCCAGGCCCAGCACTCAGTGTTTGAAATGAGCCGCAAGCTGCGTGAAGCGGGTGTTGAGGTAGGCTTTGGTATTCACCCGGTTGCCGGACGTATGCCTGGCCACATGAATGTACTGCTGGCCGAAGCCAGAGTGCCCTACGATATTGTTTTCGAAATGGATGAAATCAACGATGATTTTCCGAATGTGGATGTCTCCATCGTTATTGGCGCCAATGACATCGTCAACCCGGCCGCCCAGGAAGTACCTGACAGCCCCATTGCCGGCATGCCCGTCCTGGAACCCTGGCTGGGCAAAACCACTATCGTGCTGAAACGCTCCATGGCATCAGGGTATGCCGGTGTCGACAACCCTCTCTTCTACAAAGAAAACACCCGCATGCTGTTTGGCGATGCCAAGACCAGTATCGACGATATCCTGAAGAATTTATAAGGGACCAGGGACCAGGGACCAGATACAAGGTACAAGATCAAAGGTACAAGTAAAAAGCCGGCATTAGCCGGCTTTTTTTGTAGGAGCGGCTTTAGCCGCAGAAAAAAAATAAAAAAAGATTTATTATTTTTAACTTGTACCTTTGATCTTGTACCTTGCACCTTTGATCTTGTACCTTGTACCTTTGATCTTGTACCTGGTACCTGGGCGGCTTACAGCTGCCTTAAGAAACCCGTTCAAAAGGCAATCGCCGAATTCTCGTCCCGGTCAATTGAAACCACGCATTTGCCACCGCTGGCGCAATACCCGGTGTAGCTGGTTCGCCGATGCCGGAAGGGTCAACTTCTGATTCCATGATATGGACATCAAAGACCGGAGCCTGGTGCATGCGAATAACAGGATAGTTATGGAAATTTGCTGTCTGCACGATGCCGTCTTCGATCTGAATCTCATCGTACAGGGCCGCACTGAGGCCATACATGATGGCGCTTTCCACCTGCGCTTCAATAATCTGGGGATTTATGGGTAAGCCACAATCCACGACACAGAACACTTTGTCGACCTGGATGCGACCAGAGCGATCTCTGGAGACATCCACTATCTGGGCCACCCTGCCGCCAAAGGCTTCAGTAAAGGCAAAACCCCGGCCTGTCCCTTCAGGGACGGTAGCGCCCCAGTTCGCGCGCTCAGCGGCGAGGCGAATGACGGCTTCGGAGCGTTCATCATCCATCAATTCGAGACGACCCTGAACCGGGTCCTTGCCCGCCGCCAGCAGGACTTCATCTATCAGGGTTTCCTTGGAAAACTGCGTGTGCGTATGCCCGACTGAACGCCAGAACAGAACAGGAACCCCTGCTTCAGCCATGTGAATATCAACGGACACGTTAGGGATGTGATAGGGCAGATGCGCACCTCCCTCAAAAGACAAGGTATCAATACCATCCTGGATCATGCCTTCCAGGAATGAACCCTTGATGAGGGATTGTCCAACCAGGCGGTTTTCCCAGGCCGTAATATTGCCCAGCCCATCCAGCCCAACTCGCATCTTGTGGACATTCATGGGACGGTAAAAACCGGCAGCCATGTCATCTTCACGGGTGTACTGCAGCTTGACCGGATAGCGCTCACCTGTGGCCTGCATGATGGAGGCAACTTCGACATCCATATCAGGATGAATATTGCCGCGGCGACCAAAGCCACCACCGGCAAAGAGATTCTCCACTTCCACACTTTCCAGTGGTACGCCAAAAAATTCTGCTACGCGTTGCTGATCCACTGAAGGCATCTGGGTGCCAGAACGCAAGACATAGGTATCGCCCCGCTTTTCAATAGTGCAGTTCAGGGGCTCCATGGGCGCATGTGACAGGTAGGGAAATTCGTAGGTGGCTTCAATGATCTGGGCGGCAGACGCCATGGCAGCGGCGCTATCACCTTCTGCTTCCCAGCTTGTACCCGGCTGTTGCGCCAAGGCTTTGTAATCTTCCAGTATCTGGTCTGAACTGCGCATTTCTGCGTTGCTGTAGTCCCACTGCGTTACCAGCACATCACGCCCGCGCCTGGCGGTATGAAAGTTCTTCGCCAATACTGCTACGCCTCGGGGTATTTCAACCACATCAACAACACCAGGAATACTCAGGGCCTCAGTGGCATCAAATGACACCAGTGTGGCACCGAAACGCGGCGCATGGGCTACTACTGCGGTCATCATGTCAGGACGCTGGACATCAATGGTGAAGGTGGCTTTCCCCGTGACTTTTTCAAGGGTATCCACTTTGGGCAAGTTGGTGCCAATCAGGGTGTACTGGTCAGGTGTTTTCAAGGTGACATCTTCAGGCACCGGCAAGCTCGCTGCTGCTTCGGCAAAGTCACCAAAGGGTGCCTCCCGGTTTGAGGCCGAATGGCTTATGATGCCCCTGCTGACGCTGATTTCAGCTTCTGGCACATCCCAGACAGTAGCTGCAGTTGTGACCAGCATGGCGCGGGCAGCTGCGCCGACTGTTCGGTACTGTACCCAGCAATTGGGAATACTCATGGAGCCACCGGTACCCTGCAGACCCAGCATCAGGTGCATGTAAAGTCCTACATTGGCCGGGGCCGATTCCACCCGAACCTGGCTCCAGTCGGCATCCAGTTCTTCAGCGACAATTGTCGCCAGTCCGGTATAAATACCCTGCCCCATTTCAGTATGCTTGGAAATGATGGTGACAGTGCTGTCCGGAGCAATACGCACAAAAGCATTGGTCGGCCAGCTGGTAGGTGCCGGACCAAATTGGGCGAGTGCATTTTTAACCGGGATATGAAAACCAATGATCAGCCCTGTACCCAGTGCGGTGCTTTTAAGAAAATCGCGTCTGTCCACGATGAACCTCTATTAATTTGAATGAAGAATTTGCATGAAGAATTTGTACAAAGTGCATAATAACAGAATCCCTTCGTCTTCGAATATCCCGCCAGAATGGCTAATACGGGCTTCTATTTTCCCCCTGATTGACCGTAATCAAAGTACTACTCTCCCGGTCTGATTTACTTGAGCCTTGTAAGGCCCTTATTTCAATAAACTGGAACCACACATGAAAATACCCAACCAGGCAATTTATCTCGTGCTTTGCTTTTTATTGGTGACGTCCTGCGAGAGTACCTTCGATCCCATGGAAGATTATGAGCAGTTGGAACCTGTCACCACCCTGGAGCCACCCATGCCAGCTGAAGACATTGATTTTGATCCTGAGACCGTGGCCCATGGGCGCTATCTGGTCGGGCTGTTGGGCTGCGGGAGTTGTCATACCAATGGGGCTCTGGTTGGATTGGCAAACCAGAATCAACTCATGGCCGGCTCCAACACCGGTATCGCCCACCACCCGCCCCTGGGCAAACATCGCCAGAACGGCAAAAACCAAATACCACATGGGCCCTGTTGCCTCCTCGCCCCCGGTATAAAAAAGCACAAGGCACATGGCGGCCATCAACAAAACGACCAGGTGACCACCCCAGGTATACAAGCCCAGTTTCCAGAGCAGGAAGTAACTGGCCACAGTCACACAGGCACAAGCAAACATCATCAGGGCATAGGACATATCGCCGGCTAATACCGCGTGGAAACCGAAAAACAACAGGAAGAAAAGAGCAACCAGGCAATACAGCCCGCTCAGCAGAAACAGCGTGGTGATGGCATGTCGTTCCTGGGCGTCATAGCGCCGGGCATGACGATTGAAATCAAGAGAGGAATAAAGAAGGGATACAAACTTGCTCATTATGCTCTGCAAAGCCCTGTGGCTATGGCAATCTGCAGCATGTCCGTTATTACGTGCCGATGACCTGTTTTTTTATTTATACAGACAAGTTTATACCATCTTACAAAGACCAGGGGCAATTCCCTAGGGAAAAACCAGGAGCAAGGAGCAAGGAGCAAGGAGCAAGGAGCAAGGAAATGATGATTATTTAAAATTTCATGTCAAATATTAATTTGACAGCAGCTTTTAAAAATCCGCCCTATACTGAAAAATAATTTAAAGAGGTATTTGAGAATGGCTCGATTTGAAGATCTGGATGTCTGGAAAAGATCGGCACGCCTTTGTGCAGACATTTATCAGTCCATGGCTAACCTGAAAGATTTTGGATACCGCGACCAGATTACTCGCGCTGGGCTGTCTGTACCCTCCAATATTGCAGAAGGATACGAACGAGATTCAAGTAAAGAAAAAGCCAATTTCCTGAAATATGCTAAAGGCTCTACTGGAGAAATCAGAGCCCAGATTTATATAGGTATGGAGATTGGCTATATTAGTAAACAATCCGGTAAAAAGTGGATAACTGAAACAAAGGAAATTTCAAAAATGCTGCACTCCTTGATCCAGCACGCAAAAAGCAGAGTTTAGCCAATCCTGTCCTTGCTCCTTGTTCCTTGCTCCTTGCTCCTTGCTCCTTGTTCCTTGTTCCTTGTAAGATTCAATAATGAAAATCACCCCTGTTTCAACACAAGAATCGGCAATTTACCTCCCCCTGTTCATGTCCTCCGTCCCGGCTGGCTTTCCTTCCCCCGCCGATGACTACATCGAAGCAGGCCTGGATCTGAATGAATACCTGGTCAAACACCCCAGCGCCACCTTCCTGGCCCGCGCCTCGGGCGATTCCATGACCCGCGCCGGCATCCTCGACGGAGCCCTGCTGATCGTGGACAAATCCCTGGAACCCAAAAACGGCAACGTGGTGATCGCGGCAATAAACGGTGAATTGACCTGCAAAATCCTGGATATCAAAAACAGCCTGCTACGCGCCGCCAACCCCAGCTACCCCTCCATTGCCCTGGACGATGACTCAGACCTGCTAATTGAAGGAGTGGTAGTGCACGCCATCAACCCCATGACCCACCAACCATTAACCTGAAATCTGTAATTGTTGTAGGCCGGAAGAGGCCCCTCAAGGGCCGTCATCCGGCAATTACATGAAATTTCTGAAATGTCTTCTATTCTGAAGATAAATTAAAAGGAAATTTCATGTCAGATTACAGACGAGTTCGAATTGAGGGCGGCACTTATTTTTACACCGTAACTCTGGCTAACAGAAAAAGCCGTCTTTTAATGGAAGAAAATAAACTGTTATTGGCTTCGATCCGTAAGGTACAAAAGAAACGCCCTTTTGCTATGCGAGGTTGGGTTGTCCTTCCTGATCATCTGCACTGTATTTGGACATTACCAAAAGGAGATCATGACTACAGCGGCAGATGGCGCGCAATCAAAACACTTTTTTCAAAAAACTGTAAAAAGAATTCTCGCACACAAATCAAGTCGGTATGGCAACCCAGGTTTTGGGAACACACAATACACAGCGCAGAAGATTTCAAGCGACACCTGGACTATATACATATAAACCCTGTTAAACATAATTATGTAAAGCAGGTTAAAGATTGGCCCCTTTCTTCATTTCATACCTATGTAAATAATGGGGTTTATACTCTTGATTGGGGAGGCGTTCCAATTGATTAAAGGCAATCAGTCCTTGGCGAATAACCTTGAGTGAGTGATGCCTTCCATGCCGGATGACGCTTCGCTCTTCCGGCCTACAAATTCAATTACATTCGGGCTTTTTCCCGGTTCTTGGCTATAATCCTTCCCTTTAATTAAAAGCACATGAGATGAGAGGAAAATCATGGTTGTTCGACTCAAATATCTGCTGGTTTCACTATTTAGTATCGGCTTGTTGGCAGGTTTGCCTGGCCTGGCTTCAGCTGCTGAGGCAATTGTGCCTGCGCCGGCCTTTTCCATCGAGGAATTGACCACTCCGCAAGCTGATGGCTGGATTACCAACGGCGGTACCATTGATAACCAGCGCTATTCCCCGCTCAACCTGATCAATCGCGACAATGTCAGTCAGCTCAAGGGTGCCAAACGCATTGGTCTGAATTCCGCCCTGGAATTTCGCCATAACAACCAGGCCCAGCCCATTGTCTATGAAGGGGTGATTTATATTATTACCAGTCAGGATGATGTCTTTGCCATCAGTGTGGATAGCGGTGACATTCTCTGGGAATATCGTTCCGGCCTGACGCCCGAGGATGCTTTTGTATGCTGCGGCTGGGTCAGTCGTGGTGTGGCCCTGGGAGAAGGTAAAGTATTTATTGGTCAGGTGGATGCCAGGTTAATTGCGCTGGATCAGCAAACCGGTGACATCGTCTGGCAGATCCAGGATGCAGAACCAGAAGCGGGTTATAGCCTGACAGCTGCCCCACTTTATATTGACGGCATGGTTATTACCGGCTATTCCGGTGGTGACCTTGGCACACGCGGCCGGGTCAAAGCCTACGATGCCAGCAATGGTGAAGAAATCTGGACCTTTTATACCATTCCAGCGCCTGGTGAATTCGGTTCTGAGACCTGGCCTGACGACAATGATGTCTGGCAATGGGGCGGCGCCCCGGTCTGGCATACTCCGGCTGTGGATCCGGAACTGGGGATGGTTTATTTCTCCACTGGCAACGCTGGCCCGGTTCTCGGTGGTGGTGTACGACCAGGGGATAACCTGTTTACTGCCTCTATCGTTGCTGTTGATTTATATACCGGCGAATACCGCTGGCACTTCCAGGAAGTACATCACGACATCTGGGATTACGATGCGCCCAATCCCATTATATTATTCGAAGCCCCTTATAACGGCGTCATGAGAAAAGGCCTTGCTCAAGCTGGAAAAACAGGTTGGGTATATATTCTGGATCGTGCCACTGGCGAGCCATTGATAGGTATTGAAGAGCGCCCGGTACCGCAGGAACCCCGGCAGGCCACTTCGCCAACCCAGCCCTATGTGATTGGTGATTCGCTGGTGTCTCTTGAAGTGCAATATGCCCCGGAAGATTATGACCTGGTCAACGACGGCAAGATCTTTACGCCCTTTTACGAAACTACCGTGTTTACCCCTCTGGCTGGCGTGAACTGGCCACCCAGCGCCTATGACCCCACAACAAACTATATGTATATCTGCGCCTCGGATTCTTCCAATGCGGCGCGCGCCGATGCCAGCCAGTTTGAAGCGCCGACTTTTGAGGGTCAATTCCTTGGTGGAGCCTACGTTGGTGCTGGCCTGCAGAGTCGCGGCGTATATTCCGCTATTGATCTGAAAACCAATCGTCTAGTGTGGCAACGGCAATTCAATAGTGGTTGCCGCAGTGGTGCACTTGCCACTGCCGGTGGACTGGTCTTCATGGGGCGACGCGACGATGATCGTATCATTGCTTTGGATGCTGCAACGGGTGAGCGCCTTTGGGAATTCAGAATGGATGCTCCGGCCAATTCCGGAGTGAGCACTTTCATGCATGAGGGTGAGCAATACATTCTTACTTACGCTGGCGGCGGTTTGTTTGGTGGCAAAAAAGGGGATGGTGTTTGGCTGTTTTCATTAAACGGGACGTTGAACGAAGTGCCGTCCGGACCAACCGGCGGTGGTTTACGCGGTCCTGGCGCGCCACCGGCTTTAAGTATCCCTGAAGGTCGGGAAGCTGATGTGGCCAATGGCCGAACCATCTATTCCCAATCCTGTGTCTATTGTCATGGTGATACCGGAGAAGGCGGTCATGGTGGCGGAGCCGAACTCACTTCAGCCTTGCAGGTGCAAGACATCATGAATATCTTGAGCAACGGCAGAAATGCCATGCCACCCTTCGGCATGGTCTTGTCTGATGAGCAGGCACAGGATGTGTCTAACTATTTGACGAGGGAGCTGTTAGCGGAATAATTCTCCAGAAAACAAAAAAGGCGATGCAATGCATCGCCTTTTTTATATCTGGAATATGCACTGCAATTAGCGACTCAGGTTCGGCCTCCCCTTTCCGGGAGCTCCACGCCACAGGCGTGTATTACTACTTGAGGCATTTTCAGTTTCCTCAAAACGCGCAAACTGGGTGATTTCTGACAGAGGCACTCGCTCGATACGTGCCTGTTGTGCCGGCAGAGATTTTCCTGCAGGACCACTGCGTCTATCCGCATTAGTTGCCACCAGTACACTCTCGGAATACTCCTCGAAGCGGGCGTAATCTGCACCGTCATTAGTGCTTATCACTCTGCGTTTATGAGGTGGTTTACCTTTGAATTCCACCACCATCAGGTCGCCATTATTTTTTTCTGTGACCACAGTTCCTGCGGCCACTCCAAAGGAAGCCAGAAATAATGTACTGGTTGTTAATGTACACAGTATGAAATGTCTTAAATTCATGGAATAACACCTCTATTTTCTATTTAGTAAAACTCTCAAGTATCCATTCTTGCTTGCGTTCCTATCTGGTGCATTTTGCACAAATATAGTGCAAAGATTCCTCGATATTAGTAAATTTTTTTTCCTAACATATTGGTTCTATTAGCTTTTATTTTTGGCACTGATGTTGCAATTAAAAAGCTAATACACCCGAAAGACCAAAAATATGCTCGAATTCAAAGTATTGAAAACACCCTTCCTGATCCTGACCAGCACTATGTTGATGTGTTTGGGTTCAATTGTTTCTGCAGGTGAAATTAATCTGGCAATGCATCAGTCAAACTCTGGCAGTTTTTATGTCCACGCCGAAATTGACACCGGTATTGAAACCGATCTGCTGCTGGATACATACTGGCTCCGGGTATGTCAGCCTGAGCAAACAAACCTTTGACCGCATAGCAAAATCTGGAAAACCCAAATTCAGTCGCCATATCTATGGCACCATGGCCAACGGCAAAGTTGAAAAAATACCACTGTATTTTGTCAGAGAACTTAAATTGGCTGACAACTGTGTTTTGAAAGAAATAGAGGTTGCTGTGTTTCCAAAAGCCGATCGGGATATTCTTGGGCTTAATGCCTTGTCAAAATTACAGCCATTTACCATAGAGTTAACGCCAGCCTCACTGACCAGTGACAGTTGTTCCTCCTGATCAGTCAGTAATTCAATCTGCAGCGACCAATACCCGCCAGTACTGCCCCTGATAGTTTTTTCAAATCATTTAAATCGTAAAATCATGCCATCGCTCGCCATATAATCACTGGTTTAAATTCCGCGATATTCCAATAGAATTACACATTTCATGTACAACCTGAATAAGCTGCTACTTTTATCAGCCCTGCTGATTGCAAACATTTTCTACTCCCGAGCTCTATTCGCACAAGTTGACCAGGGGCAGACTGGTGCCTGGTATATGTACATGTGGAATCATGAAAACCAGGAAACAGGCTTTGGCCTGCAGGGCGATATTCAACATCGTAACTGGGATACCATGAAAGACCTGGAGCAATTACTCATACGTGGCGGACTAACCTGGCGTCCTGAAAACAGCAGCACCAAATATACGCTTGGTTATGCACACATCACTTCAGGTGCCTTTGGACCCAATAACGATAAAAGTGAAGAAAACCGGGTATATCAGGAAGTCTTGCACAGCCAGCGCCTGGGCCAAAAATGGTTTCTCTCTCACCGGTTCCGGCTTGAGCAGCGCTGGGTAGATGGGCAGGATTTCCGGGCGCGTTTCCGTTATTTCCTGGGGCTGAATTATCCATTTAATCAGGACACACTCGGCAAAGGAGCTGTCTACCTGTCTCTATATAATGAACTTTTCGTAAACCTGAATCGGGATATCGGCAACAATCGCCAGGTTGATTACTTCGATCGCAATCGAGCTTATGCCGCTCTGGGTTATAGCCTGAATGACAATATGCGTGCGCAATTTGGGTATATGTGGCAGGAAAATAACAACTTTGGTAAGGGTCAACTGCAATTCAACTTGCTGCACAGTTTTTGAATCGAGTGGCGAGTGGCGAGTGGCGAGTGGCGAGTGGCGAGTGGCGAGTGGCGAGTGGCGAGTGGCGAGTGGCGAACAGGATAATGTTTTATTGAATTTTCGTGTCAAGCTTTATCTTTTGTAATGCATAAATAATTGCTTCAGATATTCTTCTTCCCTTGAACCCCCTCGTCACTCGCCACTCGTAACTCGTCACTGTCGTTCTTAAGCCGCCATCACCAACATACTTTTAATGCGGCTGACCAGCTGTTCTTCCGAGAAGGGTTTGAGGATGTAATCATTTGCTCCCAGAGCAAAGCCCCTGGAAATATTTTCTTCACTGCCAATAGCCGTAACCATGATTACCGGTATGCCTTTCAGGCGTGGTGAGACACGAATAGACTCAAGGGTCTGAAAACCATCCATTACCGGCATCAATCCATCCAGTATGACTGCTGAAAAATTATTATTCTGGAGTGCATCCAGGGCCAGTTGACCATTTTCAACAACCGTCACTTCTGCGCCCTGCTCACCAAGTTTCTGGGCTATAAACAAACCCTGCAATTCATCATCCTCAGCAACCAGAATATTTACCCCTTTTAATTCTGCAGATTTACTTTGCGACTTCCCGGATACTTCCGATGTGCTGACAACCTGTAGATAGTTTGGCTGGGTTAGTTGCTGCGCTTCAAAAAATAATTTATCTGTATCAAAGGGCTTGGACAGGTACTGATCAGCACCAAAGGCCATACATTCAAGATAAATGCTGTCACTGGCGATGCCCGAGATAACCAGCACTGGCGAGCTGTTTTTCCCCAACCGTTTTATTTCACGGAGTATTTCCCGGCCATCCTTATCCGGTAAAACCAGGTCAAGAACAATCAGGGCATAACGATTTCTGCTGTAATACTTTTTCGCATCCGCACCTGTGTTGGCGATAATACATTTATCAACCAACTCAAGCTTTTGAATACAATTTGCTATGACCTTCGCATTTTCAGGATTGCGCAGGATGATCAAAGCATCACGGGAAGGATGAATATCATTTCCTGCCTGTTCTTGCTGGATAGAGTTACTGCTACGTTTATTCGCGGTTACCCTGCCAATAATATTGAGTAAAGCATTAAGAGAATTCAACAAGTCCGTATCGTTTGAAGCTTCCAGTTGCCTGCCAGCTTCACTAATTTCAGGAAAACCGAAAGTGGCTCCCGAGCCTTTCAAGGAATGAGCATGTCGGCGAATTTCTTCCAACACAGATTTGTCTCCCTGCAGAAATTGCTCCCACAGGGATTTGATCGTTTCTGACTTCTCTTCCAGAGAGGCCAGGTATTTTTTTTGCAGCTCTTCCAACATTAGCTATCCGGCTTGTGTTGTTCTTTTATTACCTGATCCTGTGCTATCTACTGCCATGTCATTGTTATTAATGACAGTTTTCCATGAAATCAGGGAAAAAAAAGTATAAAACATCTCTATAGTAATGATATTACGGCGAATTTCTCAAATCTTAGTACCAAATCACATATTAGAGAATTAGAACTAACGAAATACTTGGGGAAAACCTGAGGTTTTCAGGCAATCCTGCGGATGAGGAGGCTTTTTACCCGGGCGACGAGTTGTACTTCGGAAAAGGGTTTGAGTAGGTAATCGATAGCTCCCAGATCGTAACCCCGAATAATATCTGCTTCGTCACCCATCGCCGTTACCATGATAACCGGTGTCTCAAGATTCAAATCATCCTTGATTCTTTGCAGCACTTCAAAACCATCCATGATGGGCATCTTAATGTCCAGTATTACTAGCGCGAATTCGCTGGTGCGTAACATTTGCATGGCTTCCCGGCCATTTTGGACAATAGTCACACTCGCTCCTTCCTGATTTAAACGCTGCTCAATCAGTCTGGCTTGCATTTTGTCATCTTCAGCGATGAGAATACTAAAACCCTCAAGTACTTTAGGTGACTCTTCGTCTTCCTCGTCCTCGTCCTCTTCCTCTACAGCCTCCCCATCCATTGGAACCAGCGTAAGTTTTTTGGAAACTTTTTTACCCAGAAGTTTTTTGGACTCGCGTAATAAATCTTCTTCAGAAAATGGTTTTAACAGAAATTTATCAGCACCCAGACTCATGCATTCAACACGTACGGAATCATTTGAGATACTCGACAAGACCAATACTGGTGTTGTCAGTTTGAATTCCAGTTTGATTTCAGTAATTAACTCGCGCCCGTCCTTGTCTGGCAACATCAGGTCCATGATGATCAGATCAAAGGCTTCCTTGACAAAAAGCTCCTGCGCTTTAGCCCCGGTTGTTGCTACTGTTATGTTCTGCTTTTTGGGAAGGTCTTTAAGGGTATTGATTACTATTGAGGCAATTTCATCATCGTCATCAACAACCAGAACTCTGATAACCTTCTGATTTTCATCTGCCCTGTCGCGCTTTGCTTTGGATATTTTTTGTTCGGCTTTTTCTTGTTCAGAATTCTGGTTGACTGAAGATTGAGATGTTTTGTTGGTGCTGTTTTCACTATTCTCTTTAGTAGCGACAGTGTTGGTAGCACCAGTGTTGGTAGCGCCAGTACCACCACCGTGTTCTTCCAAAACTTTTTCCACTACAGCTTTCAACGCGCGTAATTTCTCTTCCAGAGCATCCATTTTTTCAAGTTCAGCAGCTTTTCCCGCTTCACTTATCTCGGGAAAGCCAAAGGAGCCTCCCGAACCTGCCAGTGAATGAGCAAGCAAGCGGATATTATCTTCGGCATTGGTGTTTCCGCTGACGAGTTTGTCCAGCAAACTATTGATGCGCTCGAGGCGTTTTCCAAGGGATTGGATATATTCTTCTATAAGCTCCTGCTTCATCCCGTAAGTTTACATCCATTCAAAAACGAAACGTATAATTAAACTTTAGTGATAAATCCGCCACCGTGGAATTAAAGTGATTATCTTTATCCCTGTCTTGCAAGCCCCAATTTAACACCAGAAAGGCCTGCTGACCGGCCCTGGGTATCCAGTGCAGGCGACTGTTTAAGCCCACATTTTCAGAAATATTGTCGTACTGGATCAGATTGCTCCAGGACAGGGTTGATGAGAAGGCATATTCGGAGTTAAGCCCAAATAAACGTAAAGTAAAATTACCTTCCGGTAATTCAATGCGGTTTTCTGTGAAACTGAACCTGAGGGAAAAATTGCGATTCGGGCGCCAGGTTATATTACCGTTTTTTTGAAAATGGGTACCGGTATAAAAATCCCCGCCCTGCAACTGCAACCCGCCAGATATTCTCCGTTGACCGCCCCACATCATCCCAAGAAAGTATTCATTCCAGGAGTATTCACCTGCAGGAATGGTGATAGTCCGCGACCCATCTGAAGCGCGATAAATAGTAAAGGGCTGCCTTAAGACCTCCTTGAAATAGTCATAGCGCGTCCAGTAGGAATCATTGGTATTGGTAAAAGAGGTAATGCGAATATCCATATTTTCGGTGTTAAGGGAACCATCATCCAGGTTCTCTTCCCGATAGCCTTCAGCAAGCACGGCGATGGAGCGGAAAAAACTGTCCGGTGTCATGAAGAAGCGATAACCGGCATTGCCATGATGAACCTGAACGTCCGTGTTATTAACAAAACCCACTGCCGGGAAAAAGTTTTCTTCCACCCGTTTGTATTGATATATACCCTGCCAGCCCTGGGCGTTGGGTAACACCAGACTCAGCCCATAGGAAGCATTATCCTGATCTGACACCCCTTCGGTATCGGTTTCCTGATAATAAGCTGAGGCCTGGACAGTATTGCCATAAAAATCAGTGTTTCGATAATTGATATCTGTACCAATCAGGGTGTTGTCCACGTTACTTTGCGGATTGCCATCGGTGACGATAGCCCCCACCTGAGTACGTGATCCCACATTCAGTACCGTCCTGCCGACAAAGATATTTTGTGCATCTACGGTAAGGTTTTCATCCTGGTTGATGAGGAGTGTGCCCACATTCCAGTCACCTATCCGGCCGCTGAGCTTCACGCCGCCAATAATATCTACCGGCTCACCATTGGCGCCAAGACCTAGCTTGCGGGAGAAGAAGGGTCGGGCACTCTGACGCTGCGGCGTAGAGATGGCTGATGAACCGGTACCCGATGTACTGTTAAAATTGCCGGAACCGATCTGCCCGAATTCAAAGATATCCACATCACGCAGAAAGAAGTCACGTTTCTCCGGAAAGAACAAATTAAAACGAGTCAGGTTAACCTGGCGATCATCTACTTCAGTGGCAGAAAAATCCGTGTTCAGGGTAAGTGAGGCATTTAACTGGGAAGTAACTTTATAGAATACATCCAGCTGGGGTTCGTAATTGTTTTCCTCAAAACTTCCCAAGCCAAATTTCCGATTACGGCGCAGGGTCATGGACGGCACCACATCAAGCCCAACGCCCTGCCGCAATCCTTCAAGTCCGGTAGCTGTACCCGCTGTACTGGGGTTTAGTTCGCGGTTGAAAGAGGACCAGGCAATGTTTTCATTATCACCACGACGGATACGGTTGAAATTGATGCCCCAGGTAGACGAATCAGGATTGAAGGACAGTGACTGAAACGGAATGCGTATTTCAGCTGTCCAGCCTTCTTCATTGCGCTGTGCCCGCGCCTCCCAGATACCCTGCCAGTTACTTTCCACACCGGTGATGTTCTGGAACAAGCCCTCCCAGCGCACGCCGTTGGGATTGACTTCAAAACGGTAGCCATTGCGGCGGTCCAGGTAAGGATCGAGAATGACTGCAAAAATATCGTCCCCACCCAGCGATTGTCCCTGTCGTAGCACCCGATCAGTAATCTGGCTTGGGTCACTTTCAAATAAAGTAGCGCCAATATAAAGGGCATTTTCGGAATAAAAAACGCGTACCTGGGTCGCCTGAGTCGGCGAAACATATTCCTCGGGAAAGACCTGGTGCAGGTCTTCTACCAGCACCGCCTGACGCCATAGTGCTTCATCAAGCTGGCCATTAACGGTGACATCGCCGGACAGCAAAGGGATCTGGATTGTTTTGTTCTGGCTATTACCGGGCACATTTTGTGCGTGCACAGTGGAGCAGGCAAAAAGTGCCAATAGCAGCAGCGGAATATGCTGAAAAACCCGATTAAACGGAGAACCAGATTTAAAGTTACATTTATTTGTAGACACGGCCACTCCAATAATTCACTGCAAAGCAAGGGGCATTGTAGAAACAGCATGTGCAAATAGATTGAAAACCTCTTGATCGGCACATAACAAAAAACCGCTGTAAATACAGCGGCTTTTTAATTGATTGACGCTAACTTTCAAAATGATATTGAATCATTTTAAGCCAGGAAAAAAATGGATTTCTTATTCCCGGATTACCAGGAAATTCCCTCTACTATTGCCACGAACCCAGGTTCCAGACAATGTCCGCTTGGCTGATCCAAGGTTTTCCAGTTGACCATCAATGATGGTGCGGACCGGGTTGCCATTTTCATCATTGCCCATGGCTTCCAGATGTACGGTCCAGTCGGAAGAATTCAATTCACCAATTTCAATGACAGCTTGATCCGGAAAACCGGGGTTGATGTTGCCACTGAGCGTGGTATCCCGCCAGTTCAACTCGAGAACCGCAAAGCTTCTCGAGTCCTCCGAAGTCCCCCAGTCACCCAACCAGACGCCCGACAGTGGATGACCCTCTTGAGCCTGCAGTGATAAAGAAAGAAACATGGAAAACAGTACAGTGAAAAGCCCCCCCACCAGGAGAGTCTGACGTCTTGCCTTTTTTACCATTACTCGCATACATGTCACCACTTATATCTAAACCACTGCAGCAGCTCGCCAATCAAGCAAGCTGCTCATTATTTATCAGGGAATTATCGAACTGGTACGGTCAATGCCGGAGCTACCTTCACCCACCATCAGTTCACCGGCCTGGTTATTGTCCTGACATAAAAACTGAAAAGATTCCCGTTCCGGGGTCCAGCGCATTAACATACCGGTAGAAAAGGGCTCGGTATAAGCACCGGGATCGTCAATGATCATTTCATAGGTGAATGTGCCAAAATCCGTCCGGGTGATGACTTCAGTCAAATGCAATTTACTGGTCGTTGGCAAACCGTAGGCATCAATCCAGCCTCGCTCATTAAATCCTACAGTATCAATGGTCAGGGTATCGCCTTCCCAGCTACCAACGGAATGCCCGCCATAAGTAGGCTCCAGGTCCTCTGGATGAGGACGGCCATCCAGGTAAATGGTCCTGAAAGTATGGGAACCACCCGTCTGAAAGATATACATCCGTTGTTGCTCTGGTACCTGCACGATATCCGTGCCATAGGGAACCACCATGTTGCGGTAGCCTCCCGTTGGCTTGCAACGGCCATAGGGCTCAATCTCATGTTCCTGGCGCCACAGATAGAGCTGCTCTGCCCAGGGCTGAAAAGGCACGTCACTGAACAGAGGTTTCAACCCGGAAGGATCTGGTCGGTCGCGGCCACGATTACGCAGCGCTACCTGTTCGGGTGTTTCCGGCATAACAGACCGGTAATCACCACGATTCCAGACTCCCTGCAAGCCTTGTGGAGCAAAATCAGGTTGTCCGTTTTCCAGTCGAGGAATTGGCCTGGGATCTGGCAAGCCAGCTTGCTGCGCCATCACAGTCCCGGTTGCCAGGACAGCCAGAGCGACAAATGCCACGCCGCGCAGGGTGTTGTCTGAACGATACTTTTGCATCGTCTTGATCTCCTCAAAATTAATGGGGTTAGTATTCAGCTTATTGCCCGTTATCCAGGCTGGATGCGGCACCAAGCTTCAGGCCCGTGTCTGCCCAGGTTATATTCCTGGCGTTCATACGGGTACTACCATCGCGCGCAAGAAAACCTTCAACGATAATTTCATCGCCGGTATTCAATGTGTTGCGATCCCAGCCCTGCCTTCTGACCTGTTGCGGTGCGCCCATTTCAAAAGCCCAGCTCACCATTTTACCTTCCTCATCCGGCACCATCATGTAAACCCACACATGGGGGTTGGTCCATCCCACACGGGTTACATTTCCCTGTATGGTAATGGGTTTGTTAGAGTCAAACTCAGCTGCAAAAGAATGATGGGCCGAAGCTGGCATAGCTGAAGCTGCCAAACCTAACAGGACTGCTCCCAAAGTGATTAGTTTCATAGCAATTCCCCTTATCAATTTATCAAATTATCAAATTATCAAATTACTCTTTATCAACGTATATCTTAAAAATCTGTTAATGCTTTTATACTTTTTACACTTTATGTCGGCAAACGCTGCGCTTTTATGCTCTTTAGGGGGTAATGCCGACCTACATGCTTTATCCCTTTATCCCTGTATCCCTGTATCCCTGTATCCCTGTATCCCTGTATCCCTGTATCCCTGTATCCCTGTATCCCTGTATCCCTGCAATCAGGGTCTGTTGTCCTGGCAGTAATAAACCGGTAGTTCTTCATCCGGCACCCAAGTCATGGTCCAGCTGGCCGTCCATGGTCGGGTATAAGCACCCGGATCTTCAATAGTAACTTCGTACTGCAAAGTGCTCATATTCAGGCGCGTGAACCGTTCAACCAGATGCAATTGCGGCGTATGCGGCAAGCCACCATTGGAAAACCAGAATTTGTCATTAAAACCTACAGTATCCACAACCAGGGTATCACCTTCCCATTCACCGTCGGCATGGCCCCAGTAAACCGGGTCATCGGCATTGCCATCTGGCAAGCCGGTCTGTTCCCTGCCGTCCAGAAAGATAGGGCGCCAGTTCTGGTTGCCGTCGCCCCAGAAATTCTGAATACGCTGATTTCTACGCTCTTCCAGAAATACTACGCCATAAGGACGCTGGTAAATTCGTGGCCCCGCCTGGGTCTTGCATTCCAGGAACATGGGGTCATCTTTTAAGAAATTTGCTTGCCGATAGCGATACAAATCAAGTGCCCATTGCTGAAAGGGCGCAACCTTTTCCGCATCATCCAGGTTAGCCAGAAGCCCATGGCGATCCACAGCTACCTCGACACCGTCTTCTACCAGGGAGAATTTGCTGGGGAAATCCCAGTAACCGCCAGCACTGCCGGCAGGTGGACCCAGGCGTGGCTGACCATCAGGCCAACGCGGTGTGGGAGCATCGGAATTGGCATAAACAGGAGGCTCAGCAGGATTGACGGTAAATACTCTTTCACCAAGCTCGGAGGAAATAATAGTTTCGCCCCAGATCTGGCGACTGCCGTCCCGAGCTACCATGCCGCGTACTGAAAGCATATCGCCTGGCTTTACCGTATCAGCACGCCAACCATTTCTGCGCAGATCAAGAGTACTTTCAAGTTCCACTGCCCAGCTTACCGTGTTGTTGCCTTCCTGTACTTCCAGGAAAATATGAACATGGGGATTGAGCCAGTCTACTTTCGACACGCTGCCTTGCATGGTTCTGCGTTGGTCGGGATCAAATTTTGCCTCGGGCACATGGTGAGCCCACAGCAGAGAACTCGCCAGACACAACCCGGCAATGGAGCTTAGGCCCCGGATTCCCTTTCTGCTAATGCTTGCCAACATGTTCTTTCCTCTTACTCTATTCTCTTCTCTATTATTACCGGTACCGGCTTTTGATATTCCGGCTTTTATTAACAACTCTTATTGCCTGGTGATACTGAATTCACCCACCTCACCGTTGACCGTCCAGGTTCCGGCAATACCCCGGTTGTAAGTGCCCAGATCATCAATGGCGCCTTCAAAGGTATAGGTCACTGCCCGTCCGCGTACATCCTCTCCCTGCGCTTCCACATGCAGGCTCCAGTCATCAGGATCTACAGTGGCGGTTTGGATTGGAATGGCATTGGGGCCAGGATTGATAGTGCCAACCAGTGATTCACCGGTCCACTCAAGGATAACCACGACGCGGTTTTTCGGCCCCGAACCCGTGCTCCAGTCACCAACCCAGCTGCCGTCCATTGGGTGGCCTTCCTGGGCAAGCGTTGGATAGACGAAACCGAGGGTTGCGAAGAAGCCCATAGCAATCGCGAACAAGGTTTTAACCCGCATCATTCCCCCTTCAAGTTTTCTCGTTCTAACTGTGTTTAAAGCTGTATTCCAAGGATATTAGCACAGAAAAAACCCCTGAAAACCATGAAATCGTGTAACTATTATTAATATTTTACAGCCTGAACAGGTAAAAAAAGCCGTACCTGCTCCTTGACGTGGCACTTACACCCACCATACAGCCGAAATACCCTCACAGAGACATCCTGTCCTGTTCGCGGCTTTGCCTACATGGATGTAGGTAGGGGGCGATAGCAGGATGCGGTAGCTCTTAGACGCGAACCTTTCCTCTTGCCTCCTGCCTCCTGTCTCTTTCCTCTTTCCTCTTGTCTCCTCCCTCTCGTCTCTTGTATCTTCTCCCCCCCCTGCCCCTGAATTTTATGAGCGCTGTTTTTTCATGTTTGCCTTATGTTCGCTTTAGTTGACTGCAATACCTTCTACGCCAGCTGCGAGGCCATCTTCAATCCCGCCGTGCGCGGCAAGCCGGTGGTGGTGCTGTCCAACAATGACGGCTGCATTATCGCGCGTAACAAGGAAGCCAAGGCCCTGGGCATTCCCGGCATGCTGCCCTTTTTCCAGGTGCGCAAACAGGTAGAAGATGCAGGCTGCCATATTTTCTCCAGCAACTATGAGCTCTATGGTGATATCTCCGCCCGGGTAATGCGCCTGATGGAACCTTTCGCCACCGAGATGGAGGTCTACTCCATCGATGAGGCTTTTTTGCGCCTGCACTGCAAGGATTACCACGCCCATGGTCATGCCATTAAAGACACCTTATGGCAGCAGGTACACATGCCCGTGTGTGTCGGTATCGCCCCCACCAAGACCCTGTCCAAGCTGGCCAATCATGCCGCCAAGAAGATTCCCCGCCTGAACGGCGTCTGTGTCCTGGACACCCAGGAAAAATGGCAATGGCTGCTGGCGCGCATTTCCCTGGATGAGATCTGGGGCATCGGATCACGCATCAAAAAACGCCTGAATGACATGGGGATTTATAACGGCCTGCAGCTGGCACAAGGCGACCCGAAATGGCTACGCCGGCGCTTCAGCGTAGTGCTGGAAAAAACCATTCGCGAACTCAATGGAGAACCCTGTCTTGACCTGGAACTGGAGCCGGAACCGAAGAAGGAAGTTATTTGTTCCCGCAGTTTCAGCTACAAGGTCACCGAGCTGCATGAACTGCAACAGGCGGTAAGCCTCTATGCTGATCGCGCCTGCGCAAAGATGCGCAAGCAAAATGGCCTGACCGCCAACCTGTGGGTCTATCTGGAAAGCTTCCAGAACGGCGAACGTTTCTACCGCCATCGTTTTATGAAACTGCCCTGCCTGACTAACGATACCCGCGTCATTGCCAATGCCGGCGCCGAAGCTCTTGCCGGGATTTACAAACCCGGCATTCGTTACAAGAAGTGCGGCATTGGCCTGTTGGACCTGTGCACCCGCAAGTACGAGCAACTGGATTTCTACGCCCCGCAGCAAACAGAGAAATCCCGCACGCTGATGCAAACAGTGGATCGCATCAATGATCGCTACGGCAAGTACACGGTGCAACTGGCCAACACTGGCGTGCAACCGAAGTGGCTGATGAACCGCAATTTCAAATCCCCCTCCTACACCACCCGCTGGGCAGATATTCCGGTGGTTCGCTGTTAATAAAAACAGGAAACTTTAGCTATGTTCGAATGGATACTGATCCCCGAAGCCTGGATCGCCCTGGTGACCCTGGTCGCCCTGGAGATAGTTCTGGGCATCGATAATATTATTTTTATTTCTATTCTGGTTGGCAAACTGCCGGCACAACAACAGGACAAAGCGAGACGTATTGGCATTAGCCTGGCTCTTATTTCCAGGCTAATACTGCTCTTTGGTATTGTCTGGATCATGCGACTGGTCTCTCCCTGGTTTACCATCCTGGGCAATGAGATATCCGGTCGTGATCTCATTCTCATCGGCGGCGGTCTTTTTCTTCTCGGCAAGTCCACTTTGGAAATTCATGACAGCCTGGAGATCCCGGAGCTGGATGAAAGTGGTAACGAACAAAGAGTGAGTTTTACTTCTGTGTTGCTTCAGATAGCTGTGCTGGATGTGGTGTTTTCCCTGGACTCGGTAATCACCGCCGTAGGAATGGTTCAGTACGTTTCTATTATGGTGATTGCCATTATGATTGCTGTCGGCGTGATGCTGCTCTCTGCGGCAAGCATTGGCAGTTTTGTAGACAACAACCCCACCATCAAAATGCTGGCCCTGGCTTTTCTCATCCTGATTGGCGTAACACTGATTGGTGAAGGTCTAAGTGCACATATCCCGCGCGGCTACATCTACTTTGCCATGGCATTTTCAGTTGGCGTTGAGATGCTCAATATCCAGGTACGCAGAAACAGGGCAAGCAGCACCATGCATCTGCATAAGAAAATACAGGAATAGGGACTAGTGGCGAGTGGCGAGTGGCGAGTGGCGAGTGGCGAGTGGCGAGTGGCGAGG
>Ga0181605_10000575_pt1 | contig 36007 bp, 36 predicted proteins | sample 041ome_11_FD_148676 | JGI IMG/M metagenome (GOLD analysis project Ga0181605, IMG submission 148676) | Coastal salt marsh microbial communities from the Groves Creek Marsh, Skidaway Island, Georgia - 041411US metaG (spades assembly) | ecosystem: Environmental > Aquatic > Marine > Intertidal zone...
AATTCCTATCTTAATATGTCTTAAAATTTTTTGTTAACGTATTATAACTAATATGAGAATACATATCTTAGGTATATGCGGAACATTCATGGGCGGCCTTGCACAAATTCTCAAGGAGTCTGGACATGAGGTTTCTGGTGCTGATATACAATTTTATCCGCCAATGTCAGAACACCTAGAAAATTTAGAAATTTCAACGGTTAAGGGTTACTCTTTAGAAAATCTTCCAAAAGCAGAGCTATATGTTATTGGTAATGCATTATCAAGAGGCAATGAATGTGTGGAATATATACTTGATAATAAGCTGCCTTTTAAATCTGGACCTGAAATGCTTGGAGAAATATTAAAAACAAAAAAGGTTTATGCTGTTTCAGGAACTCATGGCAAAACAACTACATCCTATATGTTAGCTCATATATTTTTAGATCAGGGTATTGATATAGGCTATCTTGTTGGCGGCGTATCTAATGAGATAAATGGCTCAGCATCATTAGGGTCTCATAAAATTTTTGTTATTGAAGCTGATGAGTATGATTCTGCTTTTTTTGATAAAAGATCAAAATTTATTCACTATGAACCGAATACTCTTGTAATAAATAATATTGAGTTTGATCATGCCGATATTTTTGAGAGCATTGATGATATCAAGAAACAATTTCATCACCTTATAAGGACAATACCTTCCTCCGGAAATATTGTTTATTTTTCTGATGATCAAAACATTGAAGATGTAATAGATATGGGTTGTTGGAGCAACCAGATTAAGATTAATGATAATGAAATTCATCTAAACTATAACAAAAAAGAATTTTCAATTTCTAATGAGATTTTTTCTCTTGAGTCTCTTCCCTTGATTGGGGAGCACAATTTTAAAAACTATATTTGTGCAATTCTTGCAGCCAAAACAGGAGGGATAAATATAAAAGACTCTATAGAATCATTAAAAAAATTCAGCGGTGTAAAAAGAAGATTAGAGTTTAAAGGTGAACATAATGGAATAAAAATTTATGATGACTTTGCCCATCATCCAACTGCAATAAAATATACATCTGATGCTGTAAGAAAAAATTTTCAATCAAAGAAAATTCTAGGAATTATTGAATTAGGATCGAATACAATGTCCGCAGGATATCACGGGGATTCAATCAACGAATCAGTAAAGGCGTTTGATGATGTTGTTTGGCTGGATCAAAAGAAAGTTATTGATGATGCTAACTCTTACGATACCTTGGATAAATGTCTTAATGGTATTAAAACTATAATTAGAGACTATGATGTAGTGATATTAATGACAAACAAAGATAGTCAAAGTATTTCCCAGCCTATAATTAATTTTTTAAATGAAAAATAACTTACCAGTATTTCCTCTTGGCTTAGTTGCTTTACCTGGAACAATTCAGTCACTGCAGATATTTGAACCAAGATATATAAATATGATTAAAAATTGCATGTCTAATGATCATGGTTTTGTTATTGTTCTTCAGAAAAAAGATGAATTAAACTTTGGAATCCATAAAAAAGGTACATATGTTGAGATTATTGATTTCAATAATCTACCAAACGGTCTTCTTGGTATTACAGTCAGGGCTGAGAATAAAGTTTCTATAAATAATTTATGTCAACTCGAAGATGGTTTAAATATTGCGGATATAAAACCGGAAATTGATCCAGAGGTAGATAATCAGGCTTTGATAGCAGAGTATCCAGAAATAATAAATATACTGTCACAAATAATAAAACATCCTAAGGTTACAGAGCTTCCGATAAAAGTAGATTTTAATTCTGCAGATTCAATCGCATATCATTTAGCTGGTTTAATACCTCTCACAACCAATCAAAGACAAAATCTTCTTGAGGCATTTGATGCAGCTCAGAGATTAGCTATCCTTTCAAAATACATAGAAAAAATATCTACTATTTAATTAACTTTTAGTATTGGTTTATTAGACTTTCTTCTCAACCAATTAATAGATTTAAGAATTGTTGGAATAGCTATTAGTTTTCTTTCAATTTCAAACTTGCCCGGATAATTACTGAGCATCAGACCGATAATAATTGTAAACAGACCCTGGCCAGGAAGAACGAGCATTAGAATTCCTCCTAGGATTAAAGAATATCCAATTATATTTTTGATTATTGCTAGCGCATACCAAAAAATGGGATTATTGCTTTTTAGTTTTGATACTTTTTTATTTGTAAAATAATCTTCAGGAATTAGTCCGACCAACCATTTAATACTTAATATGCTAAATAAAAAAATAAATAACGAAATAGAGCCAAACCAAAATATTAAATTTTTATAAGCATTAAAGAGCTCAACCAATGAATTATATGTAAACAATTCCAAAAATTAATCCCCCTTTTTTGTTTATTATGATTTAGTATACATTTGAATGAAACAATTTTTTATTTAGTAAAAATAATTGGAATAAAAATCAATTTGTCATTAAAAAATTTACAAACTATTTGCACTGAAACTCTTAAAGACAATAAAGCTGAGAATATTTTATCTTTAGACATAAATGGTATTTCTTCTTTTGCTGATACCATTATCATTGCTACAGCTAACTCAAATAGGCATGCTAAGTCTCTGTCTGAAAAGCTTGTAGAATCTTTAAAATCCAATAAAAAAAATATTTTAAATGTTGAGGGCAAAGTTGAATCAGGTTGGATTCTTGTAGATTGTGGCGGGGTAGTTGTAAATATCATGAAGGCTGAGACAAGAGATTTTTATGATCTTGAAGGACTTTGGGGTGAGAACACCCTTCTAAATACATCTGGATAAATGCATCTCCTAGTTATTTCTGTGGGCAATAAACTAAGTCCTTGGGAAAATGACGGTATTAATTACTATTTAAAACAAATTAAGAACGATATAAATATTGATTTTATTAATATTAAAAGCCAGCAGAACCCAAAAAGATCCAAGAGTGAGGTAATTAAATTAGAAACAGAATTAATTCTTAAAAAAATACCACAAAATAGTTTTGTCATATCATGGGACATGAAGGGTGAAAGTATTTCCAGTGAGAGCTTATCTCAATTCTTTAGAAGCTCTATGCAAAAAAAAATAAAAATCTGTTTTATTATTGGTGGTTCATTTGGTCTTGGTACAGAAATTATTAAATCTTCAAACAAGGTTTTTTCTGCATCAGATTTTACATTCCCGCACAGGCTTTTTAGAATAATTTTAATTGAACAAATTTATAGGGCACTCTCAATAATAAAAAATACTCCGTATCATAAATGATTGATTTAGAAGAAAGGTATATAGAAAAAAAGAGTTTCTTTAATAGATTAATAATTGTTTATGTTTTTTTTAGCATAGTCTTTTCATATTTCTTATACAAAGCATATTCACTGCAGGTTTATGAGTATGGTGAATATGAAAGTGCAGCACTAGAAAATAAAACTAAAGAAGTTTTGGTGCAACCTGTTAGAGGAATAATCTATGACAGGAATGGAACTATTATCGTAAATAATATTCCCACCTATGACTTAATAATAAAACCATGGCTAATAAGCAATCTTGAAGCATTTCTAAATGAACTTCAGATGATCATTGAGATTGATGATAGCAATTTAGATTATGTAAAAGAGAATTTCAAAATTAAAGCTTCCTATAATCGCGAGTTGACTGTAAAGAAGAATCTATCTTCAAAAGAAATTGCAAGATTTGAAGTTAGAAGTTATAAATTTCCTAATGCTTTCATAGACGAAAGATATAGCCGTAAAAACTATTATCCAAATTTATTTTCTCATTCGATTGGCTATGTTGGAGGCATGGATAATTATCAGCTTGAAAATATCTTTAAAAACCAAGGAATAACTCAATCAGAAACTATTTTTAAGTATTCCAATGGGTATCAGATAGGTAAGACTGGCATTGAAAGCACCTATGATAAAGAGCTCAGAGGATTATTTGGGAAAAAAATATATGAGGTTGATGCAAGAGGAAAACTGCTTAAAGAATTAAAGTTTATACCTCCTATTAATGGCAATAATTTATTTACATCTTTAGATATTGAAGCCCAGAAAATTGCATTTGAGCAAATGAATGATAGACGAGGTGCAGTTGTTGCTGTTGAAATTGATTCCGGCTCAATAGTTACTTATATAAGTACCCCTAGTTTTTCAACTAATGAAATTTCAAATGGTATATCTTCAAAAGAGTTCAATAAATTGGTTAATGATAAAAATAAACCCTTTTTTGATAGGGCATCACAAGGCAGATATTCACCAGCTTCAACAATAAAACCAGCAATAGGTCTTTTTGGACTAGAAAATAATATTATTGATTGGGACTTCTCAATTGATGATCCTGGATTTTTTGTATTGCCTGAAGACCAAAGAGTTTACAGGGGTTGGAGGGAAGGTGGTCATGGAAATGTAAATTTAGAGAGGGCTATGATAGTAAGCTCTAATACTTTCTTTTTTTCATTGGCGTATAAATCAGATATTAATATTCTTATAGATTATTTATCAAATTTTGGTTTTGGTAAAAAAGTTTGTGTTGATTGCTTTAATCCAGATGTTGGCTTGCTTCCAGATCCTGAATGGAAAATGAACAATCTTAATTTTGGTTGGTTTAAAGGTGACACTGTAAATCTTGGTGTGGGCCAAGGTTACTTAAGCGCAACTCCTCTTCAGTTAGCTTATTATTCTTCAATTCTTGCAAATAGAGGTGAGTTAAAAAAATTATCTTTTATAGGCCAAGACTCAACTGCAACAGAAGAAATCCCATTAAAAAATATAAACAATAATGATTGGAACAGAATGCATAAGAGTATGATTGGAGTTATTGAAAGCTATGAGGGTACCGCAAAAAGACTTCAAGACTTAAAAACTTATACAGTTGCTGCAAAATCAGGGACCGTTGAATTGGTCAGCACTGATACCAAAGAAGATTATAAAATTATCCGAGAAAATGAGGGTAATAGAGATCATGCGATCATAATTGCTTTTGGACCCATGCCCAATCCAGAGTATGCAGTAAGCGTGGTTATTGAAAACGGCGAAAGCGGTGGATCTGTAGCTGGGCCTGTAGCGATTGCAGTTCTTAACAGTTTAATTAAGAAATGAAAAAAAGATTAGATTTTAAAAATTTCTCTATATATTTTGATCAATATTTATTTATCTCAATAACTTTACTTTCTGTAATGGGACTATTCTTTTTATATAGCGCGTCACAAGGCGATCTTAATGCAGTAATCAAACAAGCTATATTTGTAGGGTTTGGGCTTATTTTGATGTTTTTTGTAAGTCAACCAGACCCAGATTTCTATAAGACTTATTCGGGACTTTTCTTAGTAATTTCTTTAATTTTAATATTGGCGACAATGATTTTTGGGAATGAGATAAATGGTGCGAAAAGGTGGCTTAATTTAGGTTTTTTCTCTTTACAAACCTCCGAAATCATCAAAATCTCATTGCCTATTTTTTTAGCAGCATATCTCTATAACAGGCCATTACCAATTAGTACAAAACACACCTTTTTAACCTTGGCCTTAATTTGTTTAACCTTCTTTTTAATATATAGGCAGCCAGACTTAGGAACTGGTCTAGTGGTATTTATGGCTGGAATTTATGTTTTGTTCCTGGCGGGGTTAAGTTGGAGATTTATATTCATCTCTTTTGGACTCTTTGTTTTATCACTACCTTTTATATGGAACAATTTCTTGCAACCTTTTCAGAGACAAAGAATATTAACTTATCTAGATCCATCTAATGATCCCTTTGGTAGTAGTTGGAATATTACTCAATCCAAAATAGCAATAGGTTCTGGTGGTATGCAAGGCAAAGGATACCAGGAAGGGTCTCAAGCTAATTTAAATTTTTTGCCTGAAGCAGAAACAGATTTTATTTTTGCAGTGATAGCAGAAGAATTTGGATTTATTGGAATATGCATACTTTTATCAATTTTCTTTTTTATTTTATTAAGATGTTTATATCTTGCTTTTAATGCTAGAGATAGGTTCTGTAGGTTAACAATTGGTGGATTAAGTTTAGTATTTGCTTCAACATTGTTCATTAATCTTGGCATGGTTGTAGGAATTCTTCCAGTTGTTGGAATGCCAATGCCTCTCATAAGCAAAGGAGGTTCATCTCTGCTATCATTCTATATAGCTTTTGGAATTATTATGTCTATGGCGACGCATAAAAAACTAATGCAAAAATGATAAAACTCAAATTTATAATATTAATATTTTCTATAAATTTATATGCAGATTATCTGATGCATCCAAAAACAGAGGCATTGATCGACGAGCTTGTAAATGAACATGGCTTTGAAAGAGATTATGTTTCGGAAGTGCTTGCAAGTGCAGAAAGAAAACAGAAGATCATTGATTCAATATCAAAACCTGCTGAATTTACCTGGACTTGGGATAGATACAGAAAGTTATTTATTGAAGATAAGAGAATAAGTAATGGAAAATTATTTATAAAGAATAATCTTCAAATATTAGAGAAAGCAGAAAATGAATTTGGAGTTCCAAAGGAAATTATCACCGCAATAATTGGTGTTGAGACTAGATATGGAAAAATTCAAGGTAGCTATCGAGTGATTGATAGTTTATTAACCTTGGGTTTTGACTATCCTAGAAGAGCAAATTTTTTTAGGAAAGAATTAATTAGTTTTTTCTTATTAACAAGAGAAAATGAATTAAACATTCTTGATATAAAGGGATCTTATGCTGGAGCCATGGGTTATGGCCAATTTATATCATCAAGTTATAGAGCATATGCAGTAGATTATGACGGTGATGGTAATGCTGATTTATTTAATTCTGTAGAAGATGCTATTGGAAGTGTGGCCAATTATCTAGCTGTACATGGCTGGAAGAGAGAGGGTGAAATTATATATAACTCAGATCCAAACAATGTTAGAAAGATCTTTAAACCAAACAAAGAACTTTCGAAATTTATTCCGCTAATGTTTGAAGAAGACGGAAAAGAGAAATATTTCATCGGAGATGATAACTTTATTGCAATTACCAAATATAATGTAAGTCATTTTTATGCGATGGCCGTTTATTATTTATCAGAAGAATTAAAAAAATGAAAAAATTACTCATACTACCAATACTAATATCTACTTTCATTAATGGACAAAGTTTTGTTCCAGATGCTCCTGAGCTAAATCTTAAGAGTTATATTTTAATTGAGCCTAACACCAACACAGTTATTGCAGAATTTAATTCTTCAGATGAAATTGAGCCCGCAAGTATGACAAAGATTATGACAAGTTATGTTGTCGCAGATCAGATTTCAAATGATTTAATCTCTCTAGATGATGAAGTTCTAATTAGTGAGAAAGCATGGAGAATGGAAGGTTCAAGAATGTTTATAGAAGCAGGCAAAAGGGTAAGCGTGCTAGATTTATTAAAAGGAATAATTATTCAGTCCGGTAATGATGCTTCAGTTGCAATTGCAGAATATGCAGGTGGAACAGAGAGAGGATTTGTAGATCTAATGAATGCATATGCATCATCTTTAAATTTAGAGAATACGATGTTCCAAAATTCAACTGGCTTACCAGACGATAATCACTTTTCTTCAGCTAAAGATTTAGCAATATTGACATCTGATTTTATCAAGAAATTTCCAGATATCTATTCTTTATATAAAGAGAAGCAATATACCTTTAATGACATTAAACAGCTAAATAGAAACAAATTATTATGGAGAGATGACTCTTCAGATGGAGTAAAGACTGGTCACACTGAAGCTGCAGGTTATTGCTTGGTTGGTTCTGCAAAAAGGGGTGATATGAGGTTGATTAGTGTTGTTGCTGGTAGCGACTCTGATAACGATAGATTTCTTGCTAGTCAAAGGTTACTAGAATATGGGTTTAGATTTTTTGCTACCCAAAAAGTTTTAAATGCTAACCAAGAGTATAAAAATATTAATATCTGGGGAGGTGTGGAGAAAACATTAGGATTGGGTGTCTTGGAGGATGTGTCTATAACCCTTCCTAGAACAAGCTTCAAAGATCTTACTGTGAATTACAATTATTCTAACAATATACAAGCACCAATAGAGGTTGGCCAATCAATAGGTACACTTGAAATCATTAGCAATAGCGAAGTAGTATTTTCAACAGATCTTGTTGCATTAAAAAGCATTGAAGCTAAAGGTTTCTTTGGTAGGCTTTGGTCTAAATTTGTTTTATGGATTTTAAGTCTTTTTGGAATGACGGAGAATGAATCAAATTAAGGCTGTTTTTAATGGCAATTTTGATTACATAGAAAATATTACAGTTTCACCCTTATCGAGGGCATATACTTTTTCAGATAGTGTTTATGAGGTTTTACCTTTTTATAATGGCAGGCTAATATCTTTTGATGAGCACATAGCAAGGTTGCTTAGAAGTGTAAACGCACTTTCAATTAAAATTGACATAGAAAAAGTTTCGAATGAGATTAAGCAATTAATGTCATCATCTGAATTTGACCATGGCTATGTTTACTATCAAGTAACTAGAGGACAAGATTTAATGCGGTCTCACATGTATTCTGATGAGATGACTTCTGAAACATTTGGCTACGTAACGCCATTTGTTTTTGAAACAAAGATTTTAAAGGTGATGATATGTGAAGACATTAGATGGGGAAGGTGCGATATAAAATCAACCTCATTATTAGGGAATGTTATGAATATGAATAATGCCAGAGCTCATAAGTGCGACGAGGTTATTATGCACAAAAATGAGACTTTGACAGAAGCAGGGGCTTCTAACCTATTTTTTATAAAAGATAACAAGATATGTACCCCAGCTTTATCTAATAATATTTTGCCCGGAATAACCAGATCAATTTGCATTAATGCATTAGCAGAAATTGGTATAAAGGTCGTTGAAGGTGACTTCAGTGTTAACGATTTAAAAACTGCATCTTCTGCATGGCTAACTAGTTCAACTAAAGGCATTGCACCAATTGAAAATATTATTAACCTTGATAATTCTTTAAGCCTAAATGATCCGCATTACATTTTGTGTAAAGAGGCCTTTGATAAAAGATTTTTTAGTTAGTTGTTAAATCAATTATCATCCTATCAAGACTGTCCCAAAAACTTTTTTTACCAAGACCTTTACTGGACATATCTAATTCATATACGTTTTTCTGAAGTGAGATTAATTTATTGATTGGATGGTATTTTATGAACTTCATATAATTTGAAATTTTACTGCTCCAAATACCAGATTTTTCAAGGCTTGCCTTAGGATTATTGTTTTGTTTTGCAATTGTTGAATTATTAACAATTTTTCCGATAATCCAAACAAGTAAAGGACCATAATGTGCCTCAGACTCCTTTATCGTGCTTGTTATTCTTAATGCATGTTTTGTATCTAAGTTAATCAATGCATCTTCTAATTCAAAGGGTTCAAACTCAGCATTGTCATTAACCATACTTGGGGATAAATTAATATCTTCTTTATAAAGTAATTTTAGAACATTAATTTCATTTTGCTGCGCAACTAAATTACCTATATTCATCTCATAGATTTTTTGAACTAGAAATTTTTTGTCCTCTTCATTTACGAAATCTAGCTGATGCTTTAACCAAATTTTTTCTTCATAAGATTTTAATTTTTTACACTCTACAATGAGAGCAACCTTGTCCATTGACTTCACCCATTTTGTTGAGCTATTTAATTTTTCATTATGAGAGTTAATTATTAAGGCTATATTTTGATTTTTACTAATATTCTCAATCTCAAATATTTTAATTATATGATCTGGTAATTTGCCTTGGTCGTGATGTATGTCAATAATTAATTTTGTTCCAAATAATGAGCCAGCTGAGCTCTCAATTATGATTTGATGTAGTTTATCAAAGTCTTCTTTAGTTATTACTCTTCTCTCTATGAAGCCTTGATTTGCAAGAGATCTTTTTATCTCATCTTTTGAGTGATTTCTTAAAACGACTTCAGGACCATATATAAAATATAAATTTTGCGATTTCTCTAAATATTTACTTAGAGCTGTATATTCACATTTCAAAGAGACTCACCTCTAAGAGTATTTCATTTAGGATTTCTTTGAATATGTCTTCTTTAAGCATTTCGATTGATTCTTTTTCAGCGAAAGGATTTAGCTCATTTGATTTATACCTTCTAATAACTTTTATGTCTCTATTATTTGTTTCATTGCCATTTGTTATTTTAAATTTGATCTTAGCAATAAGCTCACCCTCAAGAGATCTAAGCTTTGAACCAGCATAAATATTGTATTCATTAAAAGTATATTCACTCAAAAGAATCTGATTATCATCATCATGTTTTTTGATATTAAAAATCGTATTAACCTGATCTGTTAATGATTTTGGAATAGATTCATCATAATTAATACTATAGTTAGCAATTAATTCTGAATTTAGAGAAACTTGGGAAAAACTGCAGCTTGATATAAACAACAGTATTAATAATAAAGAAAATTGTTGAGGGTATCTCATCAAATTATATTAACCATGATATATGAATAATGAAAGTATAAATAAAATAGAGAAGCCTAAATAACAAAGTTTATTATCTTGCCTTTAATATAAATTATTTTTTTTATTTCTTTGTCTTTGAGGTTGTTGGAAACATTTTCAATAGTGCAGGCAAGTTCTTCTATTTCACTTTGATCTGAATCAATGCTTGCTATAACTTTTCCTCTTACTTTTCCGTTAATTTGAACAACAAGCTCAAATTCAGAAATTTCCAAAAGATCTTGATTTACTTCTGGCCATGAGGACTCAATTCCTTCTTGAGGGTTTTGATCATAGAATGCATTCCATAAATATTCAGATATATGTGGCGCAATTGGATTAAGCATTTTTAGAATAATAATGATTGTTTCATTTAAACAAAACTTTTCAGATTCGGACGTTTCCTGACTTTTAAATTTTTCTGGGATGAAATTTAGTAGCTCCATAATAGAGGCAATAGCCGTGTTAAATGAAAATCTAGCTTCAAAATCATTAGTAACTTTCTTAAGCGTTGTATGAGTTTTCCTTCTTAGAGCCTTTTCTTCTTCAGAAAAGCTTGAGGGTTCTTTAATTTCTTCAAATCTTCTTTCAATAATTAGATTCCATATTTTTTTTAAGAATCTTGATGCTCCCTCAACTGACGATTCAGACCACTCTAGACTCTGTTCCGGAGGAGCAGTAAACATCATATATAGTCTTACAGTATCAGCGCCATATTTATCAATGTATGATTGCGGATCTACGGTATTACCTTTTGATTTTGACATTTTTGCACCATCTTTTAAGACCATGCCCTGGGTAAGAAGCTTTTTAAATGGCTCATTACCCTCAACCATATCCATATCTCTAAGTGCTTTATGAAAAAATCTTGAATAAAGTAGATGAAGAATGGCATGTTCTATTCCACCAATATATAAATCTACTGGCAGCCAATAACTTGAATTTTTATCAAATACAGATTCGTTGTTATCTGCAGAGGTGAAGCGCGCGTAATACCATGATGAGTCCATGAATGTATCAAAAGTATCTGTTTCTCTTTGAATATCTGATGATATTTCATAAAAATCTTTATTTTGACTCAATGGAATTGGAGCTGAATTCTCAGGTAATTCAGGTAGCTCCACAGGAAGTTCATTTTCATCAACTATTCTTGGAGTACCATTTTCATAAATTACTGGAATTGGGCAACCCCAATATCTTTGCCTGCTAACTCCCCAGTCTCGCAGCCTGTATTGAACCAAGCCACATCCTAAATCTTTCTCAGTTAAATCATTTGTTATTTTTATAGAAGCATCTTTAGAACTTAAATTATTATATTTTTCAGAATTAATAAGTGTGCCCTCGCTAATAATAGGAAGATCCTCTTCGTTATCATTTGAAATAACTTGGATTATATTTAGACTATATTTAGACGCAAACTCAAAGTCTCTTTGATCATGTCCAGGTACTCCCATAACCACTCCAGTACCATAGTCCAGCAAAACAAAATTTCCTATCCATACAGGAATTTCTTTATTTGTAAGAGGGTGTATAGCACTGATTCCAGTATCTATTCCTAATTTTTCTGCTTTAGCCATATCAGCCTCAGCGGAAGACACTTCTTTACATTTTTGGAGGAAATCAGAAATTTGGATATCTTTCTTAGCTAAATCTAATGCAATTTCATGATTAGGCGATATTGCTATAAATGAAGCTCCAAAGATGGTATCAGGTCTTGTAGAAAAAACAGTTAAGAATTCTTTTGTATCTTTGATTTTAAATTTTATTTCTGCACCATGCGATTTGCCGATCCAGTTTTTTTGCATTGTTTTAACATTTTCAGGCCAGTCAACTTCTTCTAATGAGTTCAACAGTTCTTCTGCATATTCAGTTATTTTAATAAACCATTGATCTATTTCTTTTATTTCTATTTGTGCTCCAGACCTCCATCCTTTTCCATCTATAACTTGCTCATTAGCAAGAACTGTTTTATCTACAGGATCCCAATTTACTAATGATTTTTTTCTGTATACAAGGCCTTTTTCATAGAATTTTTTAAATATTAATTGTTCCCATTTATAATAGGACGGCTCACAAGTTCTTAGCTCTTTAGACCAGTCATATCCAAGCCCGAGTGCAACAAGCTGTTTTTTCATATGTTCTATATTTTCATTGGTCCATTCTTTTGGACTGACCTTGTTGGCTATTGCAGCATTTTCAGCAGGCAAACCAAAAGCATCCCAACCCATGGGTTGGAAAACATTAAAATTATTCATTCTTTTGTATCTGGAAATTACATCACCAATTGTGTAGTTTCTTACGTGACCCATATGCAATTTACCAGATGGATATGGAAACATAGAAAGACAATAATATTTTTCACGATTATCTGGTTTTGCAAGAAACCTATCTTCTTCTAACCACTTTTTTTGGAGCGCTTTTTCTATTTCTTGAGGAATATATTCAGGAATCATTTTTTAAAAATTCAGTTTCAAGATAATTAATTGTATGCTCATTATTAACAAAAGTATCATCATGCATTAATTTCTGATGCAAAGGATGGTTTGTTTTGATACCCTCAATAAAGAATTCATCTAGAGCGCTAATCATTCTTTTAATTGCAGAATTTCTAGTATTAGCCAATGTAATTATTTTTGCTAGTAGTGAATCATAATATGGAGGGACAATATATCCTCCATAAATATGAGAGTCATATCTGATTCCAAATCCACCAGGAATATGCATTTTTGTAATTTTTCCGGGAGATGGTTGAAAAGTTTCAGGGTCCTCAGCATTAATCCTACACTCAACAGCATGGCCAAAAAATTTTATAGAATTTTGATCCAATTTGATATCAAGGCCAAGAGCTATCCTTAATTGTGCTTTTACAATGTCGAACCCTGTAATCATTTCAGTTACAGGATGTTCTACTTGGATTCTTGTGTTCATCTCAATAAAGTAAAATTGTCCATCTTCATATAAGAATTCAATCGTACCAGCACCTTCGTATTTAATTTTTTTGCATAAATTTATACATGCTTCATATGTTTGATTAAGAGAGCTTTCGTCAATGTTTTGTGCTGGAGCTTCTTCTATAATTTTTTGATGTCTCCTTTGCATACTACAGTCTCTGGTTCCAAGGTGAATAGCATGACCTTTTCCATCTCCAACAACCTGTATCTCAATGTGTCTTGGATTGGCAATAAATTTTTCTAGATATATTTTTTCATTTCCAAAAGCTATTTTTGCTTCTTGCATAGTTATTTCTGCAGAAGAAATTAAATCCTCTTCACTTTTAACAACACGCATTCCTCTTCCGCCACCACCTGCAGTTGCTTTTATCATTATTGGGTAACCAATTTTTTTTGCTATAGCTTTAAATTCTTCTTCATCATCCGGAATATCCTCTTTATATCCAGGAACAATTTGGATTCCTGAGTTCTCAGCAAGAGTTTTGGCAGTAATTTTGTCACCCATGCTTTTAATAGTCTCAGGACTTGGGCCAATAAACTTAAAACCACTCTTTTCACACATTTCTGCAAAATTTGAATCTTCTGCTAGAAAACCATAACCTGGATATATTGCGTCTACTTGAGTTAGCTCTGCTGCAGATAATATAGCTGGCGTATTTAGATAACTTTCTAGAGGTGAAGCAGGCCCGATACATACAGTTTCATCAGAAAACTTAAGATGTTTCAAATCCTTATCACCCTCAGAATATACCGACACAGTAGAGATATTTAATTCTTTACAGGCTCTTATAGCGCGTAATGCTATTTCACCCCTGTTAGCAATGAGAACTTTAAAAGGCATTTTTATTTGATAGTTATTATATTTTGTCCGTATTCTACTGGTTGCCCATCTTCTACATCTATAGCAACTACAGTTCCGCTGAAATCTGATTTGATTTCATTCATCATTTTCATGGCTTCGATAATACAAAGCACATCGCCTTGTTCAACAACATCTCCAACTTTGATAAACGGATCTTTATCAGGACTTGGTTTTCTATAAAATGTTCCAACAATGGGAGATGTCACGATGTTACCATCTATTTTAGGAGATTCTTCCGAGTTATTATTCACTGGAGCATGTTCTGTTACCTGTTGTTGAATTGGCTGTGCAACCCGCTCAACTGGAACAAATTGTGATGAGTTATCTCTTGAAATTCTTACAGATTCTTCTCCTTGGCTAACTTCAATTTCTTTTAGATCAGAATCTTGAAGCATTTCAATTAATTTTTTTATTTTTCTAATATCCATACCTACTCCTAAATATCTAATTTAATTGCTTCATGTAATGCATGTTTATATCCATCCAGCCCCATACCACAAAAGACTTTTTGTGCAATATCTGAAAAATATGAAAATTTTCTAAAATCTTCTCTAGATTTAATATCAGATATATGTACTTCATAAAATGGTATTCCAACTCCGCTTAATGCATCTCTAATGGCAATGCTTGTATGGGTAAATGCTGCTGGATTAATAATTATTGATTTCACATCATTGTTACGCGCATCATGAATCTTATTAATAATTTCATGTTCTGCATTAGATTGAAAACATATCAGATTAATATTATGTTCTTTTGCCATACTTGAAAGCATTTTTTCTAGCTCATCTAAAGATGTATTGCCATACATACTTATTTCTCTTGTACCCAAAAGATTTAAGTTAGGCCCATTTATTAATAAAATACTCATTTTTATGATTTTAACAGAATTTAAAAGATTTTAGCTATATTTTTAAAGAAGTTTTACGTTTTGTAAAGGATAACATATCCCAGCGTCTGAACAGCCTTGGTATTTTATCAATATATTTGATAAATCCAATAGATTTTTTGTTTCAATTTTAATTTCAAATCTTTTTCTTAGAATAGAAGATTTGCCAAAAAACTCATCTTCATATATTGATTGAGTTGCATCCAATACTTGGTAATCAAATACTTCATTGCCATTAGTTATTTCTATACTGTCCAGGTATAAATAATAACCATCATCAATGTCCCAGATTATTTTGAAGATGTCTTCATAGGAATATTTTTTAACTATAAAAACATCATTAGCTTCAGGAATTTTTTTGCTTGATTCAATAAAGTTAATAGGATTCGATTCTAAAACTAAATTAAAAGATAATAGTATAATGATTAACTTATGCATGACGTCATAGAATAAACCTCTTGCACAATAAAATAAAGATTCACATAATCCAATTAATTTATGAAATCATTTGCTCTAAAAGTTTTCTTTAGAATTCCAATATGGTTTTTAAAAATTCTTTACTTTAATAAGAAATCAGTTTTTAGAGGCCATCAATTTGACATTCAATCTCAAGCTTTGATTAGTCTTCAGCCAAAAATTGATTTAACAGAAATACCTGATAATGAAATCCACATTACTAGAAATTTAATTATTGAAAATAGAATAAAGAATAGATTATCTTTATATCCAAATATGCCTGTAAAAACTGTTGATAATTATATTAACGATACTGGCAAACTTTTATTAAGAGAATACACTCCTTCTGAAATTAGTTCTCAAAAGGCAATCTTGTTTTTTCATGGTGGTGGGTATGTTTTAAATTCAGTAAGTACCCATGACCTAACCGTCTCTTACATGGCTGATAGATTACAAACTAAAATTTATTCACTTAATTATAGTTTAGCTCCAGAAAGCAAATATCCGGTTGCCCTAGATGAAGCGAGGCAAGCATTTGATTGGCTTCAAACTCAAGGCTATCAGGCTTCAGATATCTCTCTTTGTGGAGACAGTGCTGGCGCTCACTTGGCTGCATCTTTGGTTCATAAAATTCTGCATTCAGATTCTACGAAAATACCAGATAGTCAATTTTTGATTTATCCAATGTGTGATCCAGCATGTGATTCAGAATCTTTTAATGCTCTTTCAGATGGGTATCTGTTAACTCAAAGAAACATGGTTTGGTTTTGGAAAAAGCTTGGAAACAATTTGATTAAGGACAATGATGATTCTTTTAATCTGTTAAAATTAGACTCTAATTCAAAATTACCAAATACTATTGTAGTCACTGCAGGTTTTGATCCATTATGTGATGATGGTGAAAGTTATGCATTTTTGCTTCATAAAAGGGGGGATGTTGTGAAACAATTACACTATCCTAAAATGTTTCATGGTTTTGCATCGGTAACCAGACTGAAAGCTGCAAAGAAAGCTGTGGATGATTTCCTAGCGGAATATAAAAAGATTTTATGAACAATATATTAGAAATAAATAATTTAAGTATTAGCTTTACCACTAGAGATGGTGAGTTTAAGGCAGTCGATAACATAAGTTTTAATATTGAAAACAATAAAACAATGGCGCTTGTTGGTGAGTCTGGCTCTGGCAAGTCAGTAACCGCAATGTCAGTTTTACAATTACTTCCAAGACCACAAGCATCATATTCAGAATCATCGTCAATAAAATTTAAAGGTGATGAGATTATTAATGCATCAAAAGAAAAATTGTTAAGCATTAGAGGTAATATTGTTTCAATGGTTTTTCAAGAACCCATGACTTCACTTAATCCATATCATAGAATTGGAGATCAAATAACTGAATCAATAATTTTACATACTGATTCTTCTAAAAAAGAAGCAGTTGATGAAGCAAAGCACTTATTAAATTTGGTTGAAATTGATGATGTTGATAGAAGGTTTTTTGCTTATCCTCATGAGCTTTCGGGAGGGCAAAGACAAAGAGTCATGATTGCAATGGCTTTGGTAAATAAACCACAACTCTTAATTGCAGATGAACCTACTACAGCTTTAGATGTAACAATACAGGCTCAAATTTTAGATTTAATGTCTAAGCTTAAGAATGAGCTTGGCATGTCAATTTTATTTATTACTCATGATTTGGGACTTGTGAGGCAATTCTCTGACCAGGTATGCGTAATGAAAGATGGAGTTATTGTGGAACAGGGCAATACTGAAAAAGTTTTTGATGAACCCCAACACACATATACAAGAAGATTATTGGATGCAGAACCAAAGGCTAAAGAATCAACCGTATCTGATAGAAATCCAATTATTCAAGTGAAGGATCTAAATGTTTTTTATAACATACCATCAGGAAATATTTTTAAGAAGAGTAGTTTCCATGCTGTAAAAAATGTTTCTTTTGAGATTTTTAAAAATACTACTATAGGTTTAGTTGGCGAGTCTGGTTCTGGAAAATCTACCTTAGGAAAAGCTATCGCAAATTTAATTTCTTATGAGGGAGATATCTCCATCGATGGAAAAAATTTAAGTCAACTATCATCACAAGAACGAAAAGAATTAAAAAAAGACATACAGATAGTATTTCAAGATCCATACGGCTCTTTATCTCCAAGGATGACGATTGGAGAAATTGTTGGAGAAGGTTTGGGGGTCCACTTTAAACTCTCACAAAAGGAAAAAGAAAACAAAATAGATAAGGTTTTGTCAGATGTTGGAATAGAAGTGCAAGCTAAGAATAAATATCCTCATGAATTTTCTGGAGGGCAAAGACAAAGAATAGCAATTGCAAGGTCCTTAATAATGAATCCCTCTTTTATGATATTGGATGAACCTACGTCAGCTTTAGACAGGTCAATCCAAATTCAAGTGATAAATCTTTTAAAAGATATACAGGATGAGTATGGACTTACCTATCTTTTTATAAGTCATGATTTAAAAGTCATAAGATCGATGTCAGACTTTATTTTTGTTATGAAGGATGGGGTTATTGTTGAATCAGGAATCTCAGAGGAGGTTTTTGATAATCCAAAAGAAGAATATACTAAAAAACTATTAACAGCTGCATTAAGATACGCATCTAATTAAAATCAAAAATATGACAAATAGAAAATATTCAAAAGATCTTGTAGATGGCCCTAATCAAGCCGCATCAAGATCTATGCTTAGAGGTGTAGGTTTCACTTCAGAAGATTTTACAAAACCATTTGTTGGTATAGCCTCTACTGGAGCTAAAGTCACTCCATGTAATATGCATATTAATGAACTAGCCTCAGTTGTTGAAAATTCAGTAGATAATTCAGGAGGTAAAGGCGTTCTATTTAATACAATTACAGTTTCTGATGGAATATCTATGGGCACTCAAGGTATGAAATACTCTCTTGTTTCAAGAGAGGTTATTGCCGATTCAATTGAAACAGTTGTTGGATGTTTAGGTTATGACGGTTTAATAGCTATAGGCGGATGTGATAAAAATATGCCTGGCTGCATTATAGGAATGGCAAGATTAAATAGGCCTTCTATATTTATTTATGGCGGGTCTATAAGACCTAGCTCTGAAAATACAGATTATGTTACTGTCTGTGAAAAAACAGGTGAGTTCTCAAAAGGTAATTTAGATGAATCTGAGCTTATTCATGTCGAAAAGGTTTCAGTAAAAGGTCCAGGATCATGCGGAGGAATGTACACAGCTAACACAATGGCTTCTGCAATTGAGGCTCTTGGTATGAGTCTTCCAGGCAGCAGCAGTCAAGATGCTGTGTCAGATGACAAACAAAATGATTGTGTTGATGCTGGAACTGCAATAATGAATCTACTTGAAAAAGATATTAAGCCCTCAGATATTATGACCAAAAAAGCATTTGAAAATGCAATTACAGTTGTTATCTCATTGGGAGGCTCAACAAATGCTGTTCTTCACATGTTAGCAATGGCTCATGCAATTGGCGTCGATCTTAGTTTAGATGATTTTACAAGAATAGGTAAAAGAACTCCGGTAATGGCAGACTTAAAACCTTTTGGATCTCACTACATGTCAGAATTAAATGCTAATGGCGGCATTCAACCACTTATGAAGATATTATTAGAAAAAGGCCTATTACATAGAGATTGTCTTACTGTTACCGGTAAAACACTAGAGGAAAATCTATCTTCTGTTGAGCCATATAAAAATGATCAAAATATAATAAGTAGTTTTGAGCATCCAATAAAATCTGATAGCCATTTAAGAATTCTTTATGGAAATCTTGCAGCTGATGGTGCTGTTGCAAAAATTACAGGTAAAGAAGGCACTTCTTTCGAGGGTCAGGCTAGAGTTTTTAATTCTGAGGAAGAGGGAGTTGAAGCAATCCTTAACAAATCAATCAAAGCTGGTGATGTTGTAGTAATTCGCTATGAAGGACCAAAAGGGGGGCCTGGTATGCGTGAGATGCTAAAACCAACATCTGCAATAATGGGTCAGGGTCTTGGAGATAAAGTGGGCTTTATAACTGATGGGCGTTTTTCTGGTGGCACTCATGGTTTTGTTGTCGGACACATAACCCCAGAAGCAGCTGACGGAGGAGTGATTGCAATAGTCGAAGACGGGGATACTATATTAATTGATGCAGAAAAAGATGAATTGATTCTTAAAGTAGCACCTGAAGAAATTGAACAGAGATTAAAAAATTGGAAAAATCCTAAAAGCCCTCCAGAGAAAGGTGTTTTGTCAAAGTTTGCTAAAAGTGTAAAATCTGCAAGCCTAGGGGCCATTACAGATTAATAAAAATGATTATTAAAAGAAATTTTCCTAATTCTAGACTCAGAAGATTAAGGACTAATGAAAAACTTATTAACTTGGTGTCTGAGACCAGTTTGTCTACTGATGATCTAATACAACCTCTTTTTGTAAAAGAAAACCTTGAGGACAAAGAACCAATTGAATCAATGCCAAATATATTTAGATTTAGTTCTGATTCAATTATCAAGGAGATAGAAGAGCTTCTTAAAAATGACATTTATACAATTGCTTTATTCCCTGTTATTGATGAATCTAAAAAAGATGAATCTGGTAAGGAAGCTTTGAACAAATCAAATTTAATATGTGAAACAATCCAAAAAATTAAAAAAAGTTTTCCTGAAGTCATAGTCATAGCTGATGTTGCTTTAGACCCTTACACCAGTCACGGTCATGATGGAATTATTAAAGATGAATATGTTGATAATGATCTAACTCTTGATGTGCTTACATCACAGTCATTGCTTTTAGCTGAGTCTGGTGCAGATATTATTGCTCCTTCAGATATGATGGATGGAAGAATAAGAGCCATCAGAAACGCATTAGAAGAAGCTGATTACAAAAACACTATTTTGTTATCCTATGCAGCAAAATACAACTCAAAGTTTTATGGACCTTTCAGAGATGCTGTTAAGTCTGCCAGCAATCTTGGATCAGCTTCAAAATCTTCATATCAAATGTCTTACTATAATAAAGATGAGGCACTTCATGAGGTTGCTATGGATATCAATGAAGGAGCAGACATTGTAATGGTTAAACCTGGAATGCCATATTTAGATATCGTTTCAGCAATTAAAAGTAACTTTAAGGTGCCTACTTTTGCATATCAAGTTAGTGGTGAATACAGCATGTTAAAACTCGCAATAAATAAAGGGTGGCTTGATAACAATGTTATGTTAGAATCACTGGTAAGCTTTAAAAGAGCTGGAGCAGACGCCATTCTTACGTATGCTGCCAAAGAAATTTCCAAGGAGATAAACAACAAATGAGCAAAGTTATTGAGTTACATGATGAAGATAATTTTAATAATGACGTATTAAATTCTGATATGCCAGTGCTTGTTGATTTTTGGGCTGAATGGTGTGGCCCGTGCAAACAATTAGCTCCAACGGTTGAAGAAATTGCTCAGGAAAATCAAGACAAAATAAAAGTATGTAAGATGGATGTGGACTCAAATAGGGAGGTCGCAGCTAAGTATGGAATCAGATCGATTCCATCATTAATAATTTTTAAAAACGGAGAGCCTGCAGGAGTTGAAATAGGAGCTCTAAGCAAACAACAACTAGAGGAGTTTATAAGTACAGTAGTATAAATAGAAGATGGATTTTTGCATCTTTAACTAAAACCTATTATCATTTTACATCACGGTTAAGAACCGCCTCATTATCAACCCCTCTTTTTTATATAAACAATAACGGAAAAATATATGAACCTTACGGAAATAAAGATAAAACCAATTAATGAGTTAGTAGATATAGCTACCGAGTTAGGTTTAGAAGATCTTGGAAGATTAAAAAAACAGGAAATTATTTTTAGGATATTTAAGCATAAGGCATCAGAGGGCATAGATATTTATGGTGGCGGTGTTCTTGAGATTTTAAATGATGGTTTTGGATTTTTGAGATCGCCAGAGGGATCCTACTGTGCAGGCGAGGACGATATATATGTTTCACCAAGCCAAATAAGAAAATTTGGTCTTAGAAAAGGCGACTCAATTGCAGGAAAAATAAGAACTCCAAAAGATAAAGAAAGATATTTTGCGTTAATACAAGTTGATACTATAAATGGTGAGGAACCAAAAAAGACTAAAAACAAAATTCTTTTTGAAAACCTAACACCATTATTTCCAAATGAAAGATTAATTCTTGAACAGGGTAGTGGATCAAATGAAGATTTATCATCAAGAATTATTGATTTAATTGCACCTATTGGTAAGGGTCAGCGTGGATTAATCGTGTCTCCTCCAAAGGCTGGTAAAACATTAATGCTTCAAAGTATTGCTCATTCTATTAAGAGCAATAATCCTGAAGTGGAATTAATAGTTCTGCTCATCGATGAAAGGCCTGAGGAAGTAACAGAAATGTCTAGAACAGTAAGAGGAGAGGTTGTTGCTAGTACTTTTGACGAACATCCTAGTAGGCATGTACAGGTTGCAAATATGGTTATTGAAAAGGCTAAAAGACTTGTTGAGCATAAAAAAGATGTTGTTATTTTATTAGATTCTATTACTCGTTTAGGTCGTGCTTATAATGCAGTTCAACCAGCATCAGGCAAAATATTAAGTGGCGGTGTTGATTCTAATGCACTCGAAAGACCAAAGAGGTTTTTTGGTGCTGCTAGAAATTTAGAAGAAGGCGGAAGCCTTACCATATTGGCTACAGCACTAGTAGAAACTGGATCAAAAATGGATGAAGTTATTTACGAAGAGTTTAAGGGAACAGGTAACATGGAAATCCATTTAGAAAGAAAAATAGCAGAAAAGAGAATATTCCCAGCTATAAATATAAGAAGATCTGGAACAAGAAGAGAGGATTTACTTACATCTGAAGATGAACTACAAAGAATGTGGGTCCTTCGTAAGATTTTAGATGAGATGGAAGATGCACAAGCTATTCAGTTCTTAATTGATCGATTGAAATCTCATAAAACAAATGACGAATTCTTTACATCAATGAAAGCTGGTAACGGAAAAAAATCTAAATAAGTTTTTTCACAGTATCTAGCATATCTTTATCCAAATAAGTTTTTGAGACAATAATATTTTTTTTAATATTTGAAATATTAAAGGTTTCAAAGATTTTTGATTTTATTCTTTCGGACGCTATGACAAAAGTTTTGTTTTTTAATGATTCGTTATCTATATTTTCATAGATGAATTTAAATGTTAAAAAGTTATATACAAGAATAATTGCTGAGTGGCTAGGTATTTTTTGTAGCTGACTTTTATCAAATACTAATTTATAGCATTTAATTTCTTCCATTTGTTCTTTAAGTGCATTTTGAAGATTCATGTTTGAGTTTTCTCCACAAAAGATGAGATTCTTTCCTGGAAAATCTTTCCTAATTAAGTCAATTAATCCATTTGAAGATTTAATTTTTGGAACTATGACTTTAAACCCTTGTTCACTTAGTATGCCTTTTGTTGCCTCCCCAACTGCAAATATATTATGTTTTGCATCATCGAAGCATAGTTTTGAGTTTAATAAATTTGCACCATATTTTGCAGCGGCCTGACTTGTAAAAATCAAGTTAGAGAAGTTGTGTATCTTTTTATCAACCTCATCATAAATCTTTGAATTTATTTCATCTGAATAAAATTCAATTTTAGATAAAGGAACGTTTTCTATTTCTATATTTTCAGTATTACAAATTTCTATGATTTTATTTGATAGTTCTTTTGGCCTTGTATTGATTAACATTATGAAAGAATTAATTTATGAGCATCTTTAGAAATAAATTCTTCTGATAAATCATCAATATCTTTATTTAGTAATTCATATGAAGTTTTTATTTCTTTTATAATTTGCTTATCTCCATTTTGAGATAAAACTTTAGCTGAAACCAAAACCCCATCTGAATATTCTCTACAGTAAATAGCAATAGGCGATAGACATGATCCATTTAGACTAGAAACGAATTTTCTTTCTGCATTTGCAAGAGCCATATCATTAGGTGAGTTTATTGATTTCAAAATATCAATAATTTCATTATTAGATGAAAGACATTCAATACCAATGTAGCCTTGAGAAGCAGAGGGCAACATTTCATTTAATGAAAATTCATAATAGTCTTCTAAATTAATTTCTAATCTCTCTAATGCTGCTTTAGCAACTATTAATCCTTCAAAATTTCCATCTTTTAGTTTGTTTATTCTTGTTGCTATATTCCCTCTTACAGGAATAATTTTTGCATTTGGGTACATATTTTTAATTTGTGCATATCGCCTGGGGCTGGAGGTTGCTATTGTCATGCTATCACCCATCTCTTTTATAGATATTCCATTTGAAGTCAATAACATGTCTGAGGCAGAAGCTCTCTTCAAGACTGCTGCAATAGAAAACTCAGGATCAAGTCTTGCAGGCACATCTTTAAGACTATGAACCGCAATATCTGCTGTTTTATTCAAAAGAGCTTTTTCAAGAGATTTGATAAAAAGTCCCTTGCCGCCAATTTGATGCAGCGGCTTATTAGTTTCATCACCATCAGATGTCATTGGTACCAATTGAACATCTATTTTGCTATTTTCTTCTTTAATTTTTTTTGCTACTAAATTTGCTTGAAACAGCGCTAATTCTGATTTTCTTGTAGCAATTTTAATTTTCATTTTTTATTAGTAGCATAGCTTTAACATCACCTACAGATTTTTCTTTAAGAATTGAAAAGTTTTTTGGAATTTCAATATCATTATATTTACTGTATTCAAGATATATTTTGCATGAAGATTTTAAATCATTTTTCTTTGATAATTGTTGAAGAATTTTGATCTCATAGTTTTTATCGAAAGGTGGATCAAGAAATATAATATCAATCTTTGAAAGGTCATAATTTTTAATCCACGTAAAAGCATCTTTAAAAAAAATCTTAGACTTTTCTTTAATACCTAGTTTCTTTAGATTAAGTGATAATAATGAATAGTTTTTTTTATTCAATTCCACAAATAGAACTTTAGGCGAACCCCTAGAAATAGCTTCAATACCTAACGATCCTGTTCCAGCAAATAAATCAAGACATATGCTTTGATTAATTTCAAATTGAAGCCAATTAAATAGAATTTCTTTAAGTTTGCTAGATGTTGGTCTAAGTGTATCTTTGAATTCAAAGGGTATTTTTTTGCCTCTTAATGATCCTCCTGAAATTCTTAAGCTATTTTTCATTTAATTTTATTGTGTATATTAATTTATCATTAAGATATTTTTTTTCTCAAACTAAGTATAATTCAATCATGAGTCTTCAAGATAATTTTAGAAAAGCAATGCGTAGCTATGTATATTCGGTAAGTATCTTATCTAATGTGAGTGAAAAAAATGAGCATCATGCTATTACTGTTTCTTCTGTTACATCTGTTTCAATAGACCCACCAAGTATTCTTGTTTGTATTAATAAGTCTGCTGGAATTCATGACACTATAAAAATAGGCACGCGTTTTTGTATAAATTTGCTTACTAAAAATCATGAAGATTTATCAAACGTATGCAGCTCATATAAAGAAGAAAAAAATAGATTCACATCTGATCAATGGGATCTTTCTGGAATACCATTTTTAAAGGATGCTCAAGCAAATATATTTTGTGAAGTTGATGAGCTTGTTGAGTACCATACTCATACTATAGTAATTGGCAAGGTTTTTGAGTCTAGCAATAGAGATACAATAAATACTCTTACCTATGTTGATGGCTCTTATGCATAAATTATTTATTTTAATTCTATCTTTATTTACTTTTACCATTGAATCTGATGAATGTCCTTCTCCAAAGGATGCAAAGGTTTATTTTATAAGTCCAAGTGATGGATATATTTCATCTAAGTCTGAAATAAGAATTGTTTTTGGTATCGAAAACTTTAACATTCTCCCGGCTGGGTCAATGGGATGTAATTCAGGACACCATCATTTGATTATTAATGCGGAACTCCCAAATTTATCTAGGCCAATACCTAGCTCTGATAGTTATATTCATTTTGGTAAAGGTCAGAACGAGACAATAATTAACTTAAAACCAGGAAAGCACTCTCTGCAATTATTATTAGGAGATTATGCCCATATTCCCCATAACAAACCGATTTTTTCAGAAAAGATATATATTGAAGTAATTAGTTCCGAATAAGTCCTGTTAACACTTTATCAAGATGATTTTCTAAGTTACTGGCTATAATGTTAGCAGAAGAAATTGGGCCTGAACCCCCATCATAGTCTTCTCCAACGACCTGAACTTTTCGTAATATTCCTACTAGACCATGGAGCATGGACCATAAAGTAATACATTTAAAAGCTATTACCTCATCACTATCATTAGCTAGTTTAGAAAAACTTAGTCTAAAATTTTCGTATGTTGAATTTGCTGATTCTAGTAATTTAGGATATTCAGCAAAGTTTCCAACAGCAGTGCCAAACATAAGATCGTAGGTATTTGCATTTTTAAGACCAAATTCAATATATTTACATCCACTTTCAATGAGATGTTTTTTTGTAATCTTTTTATCAACATCAATGTTACAAGCTTTTGAAAGCTTTTTAAAACCATCTTTAGCTACGGATGCATATAAGGCTTCTTTTGTTTCAAAATGGCGATAGGGTGCAGTTTGTGAAACGCCACTTTCTTTAGCTAAGGATCTAATACTTAATTTTGTATAACCATCTCTTTCACATAACTTGCTAGCACAGTCTATGAGTTCTTGTTTGAGGTTTCCGTGATGATAAGATTTCATTTTTATATAAATGTTGACACTGCTAACATTTTAGTTATCATGTTTACACTGCTAACATTAAATTTTTTAGTTAATAAAGTCAAATGATTAAATATATTATTAATAAGCTTAATTTCTTTTTAATGCCATTAATTCTTAGTTTAGACTTGGTATCACTTGAAATCCTTGAGGTTAAGTTGATGGATTCCTATAAAATTACAAGAGAGTTCCCTGGCAAATTACTACCAGCACAGCAATCGAATCTTGCTTTTGAAATACCAGGAAAAATTAATGTTATAAATGTTGATATTGGAGATACTGTAAGAAAAGGACAAATACTTGCAGAATTAGATGACCGTGAAGCTTCAGCTCAACTCAAACAGGCCAAGGCCAGATATGATCTTGCTTTACAGATATTAAATAGATACAAAGATCTTAGATCCGAAGGTCACATATCAATTCAAGATCTTGATAATGCTAATTCTGAAGAGCTTATAGCTAAATCACAATATGAGTTTTTTAAAGTAAAACTTGAACAAACAAAATTAATAGCACCTTTCGATGGAGTAATTCAAAACAGATATCTTGATAGAGGGTCTGTTATAAACGGCGGAATCCCAATTGTAGAAATTTTAGGATCTAAAAATGTTGAAGCGCATATATCAATTCCCTTGAAATTTATTGATAAATTAATTATTGGCAATTTTTATGATTTCACAATTGGTAATAAAAAATCCAAAGGAGTGCTAGAAAGGCTTGCTCCTATGACTCCTGGAGGTTCTGATAATAGGTTAGCAATTTTTAATTTTGATACATTTTTTGCTCCAGGTTCAATTGCAGAGCTAAAGTTGAGTTTAAATATAGAGGGAAGGGGAACATGGGTTCCTATTAAATCTTTATCTCAATCAGAGCAAGGTATTTGGGCTATCTATACAATTAATGAAGAAAAAGTTGTTGTAAGAGATCTTGTAGAAATTTTATATTTTGAAGGTGAGTACGCATATGTTAATGGAACCTTAAATGATGGCGATCTTATCGTGCTCGGTGGGGCTCAAAAGATTATTGAAGGTAAGTCCTTAAATATACAATGAATCTTATAAATCTTTTTATTGAAAAGCCGAGAATATTATTTCTTACTCTTTCTTTTATTTTACTAGCTGGTATATCTTCAGCAATTTCTATTCCTATTCAAGAGAATCCTGAACTTGCACAGCGCTGGTCCGGAGTTAGGGTTTTTTATCCTGGAGCATCCCCCGAAAGGATTGAAACTCAAATAGTAAATGAATTAGAGATAAAACTAAGAGAAGTTGAAGAAATTAAAGAGTTGGATTCAATAATTTCTCAAGGATATGCAAGTATTACTGTTGAGTTGGAACATAGTATTCACCCTGATCTAATTGAACAAACATGGTCAATGGTTCAAGATAAACTAGCTCAATTTATATCACCAGATGGAGTTGAGGTTGTTCTTGATAGAAGTAGTGGCCCTCCAATAACTGTTCAGTACGCCATATCTTGGAATGGTTCAGGCGAAGCACCTGTTGTAATGATGTCAAGATTAGGTAATCAGCTTAAAAGAAAATTAAGCTCCATTGGAGCTACGCATGCCACAGCTATCTATGGAGAAACAGATGAAGAAATTTTAGTCGAGGTAGATTCTAATAAAATTTCTTCACTTGGCTTAACATATATTGAGATTTCAAGTGCTCTTGAGTCTTTTGATAATAAGAGAGCTGCAGGTGTATCTTCAAATAAAAATTCTGAGTTCTTAATTCGATTGAAAGATAACACCCAAAGTATACAAAAAATTTCTGAAATACCCATTAAGGTTGTTAATGATTCTGAGATTATCCAACTTCAAGATATAGCAAGTATTTCAAGAAAACCATTGTCGCCAGTTGAAGATATTTTCATGTATAACGGAAAAGTAGTTGTATCCGTAGCAGCCCTGGGTGCCATGTCTCAAAGAGTTCATGATTACGTTGATAGAGCTAGATTGGTTGTTGATGATATGCGATCTTCTTTGCCAGAAGAGATCTCGATTGAAGAAATATATGATGAATCCTTTTATACATCAAAAAAATTTGATGAACTAATAAAAAGCTTTTCTTTGGCTATATTTTTTGTACTAAGTATCAGCTTATTCTTTCTTGGTTTAAGGCCTGCAATTATTGTTACTTTAATTCTTCCCTTTTCAGTATGTTTAGTAATGATTGGATGTAGGGCCATTGGTCTGCCTCTTCATCAGACATCTATAACTGGAATCATAATTGCTCTTGGGTTATTGATAGATAATGGAATTATAGTTGTTGAAGATTATAAGCATAGGCGAAATATAGGTCTTTCAATAAAGGAATCAATCAATGAATCTGTAAGACATCTCATAATCCCCCTCACAGCTGCAACAGCTACAACTGTGTTTGCGTTTTTGCCAATTGTTACAGGAGAAGGTCCTAGTATTGAATTTGTTGGCGGTTTAGCAATGACAGTCATTATGTCTATTACTTCCTCTCTAGTCTTAGCTATTTTATTGGTCCCAGTTTTGATGAGTTATATGGAAAAAATTCCATATTTTAAAAATATCGATATTTACAGTGAAGGTTATCACAACAAAAAAATTCTTGATCATTATAGAAGTTTTTTAACTTGGTCTTTTGCAGTGCCGAGAAGAGCGTTATTAATTTCAATTTCTCTGCCTGTATTGGGATTCTTGTTATTTACAACTTTACCAAAAGATTTTTTTCCTGCACAAGATAGAGATATGTTTAGGATAAATATTGAATTACCCTCTAATGCATCTGCTGAAAAAACCCTTGAGAGAGCAAAAATTATAAGAAATCAGGTTCTTGAATCTGGTCTTGTTGAGGTTGAAAAGGACTATTGGTTTGTCGGAAGAAGAATGCCTAGAGTTTTAATGAATATAGTTGGCGGCAAGGAAAAGCAAGGATCAAATAATGTAGCCCAGTCTGTCTTTTTTGCAAAAGACTATTATCAAATGATTGACAACTTACCTGAGCTTTCAAAACTCATTGTAGATAAAAATCCAGACATTCTTGTAATAGTTGATAGTTTTATTGCAGGCCCACCAGTTTTCTCAGATGTAAGTTATGTTATCTTCGGCGATGATCCATTTGTTCTAAAGCAGCTCGGAGAAAAATTAGAGCTAATTATTAATGACGCTCCTGATATAAGTCTCACAAAGTCAGAAACTTCGAATATTAATACCAATATTGAACTTGAGCTAAATAACTCAAATATTTCTTTGTCAGGCATAAATCCGAAGAATTTAGTAAATGAATTATATGCTGCTAATAACGGCGTTATTGTTGGAACAATGCTAGATTCAAACAAAGAAATACCAATAAGACTTAAAGGCATCAATAAACCCGATGATATTTTAGGATCAGCAAGTTATTTGACTATTCCCTCTCAAAATGGTTTTGATTATATAGATAGTTATGGCGAGAGCAGAATAACAAATAAATCTTCAATAATTACAAGACAAGATGGTCAAAGAATGAATAGTGTTGAAGGTTGGGTTTGGACGGGGACCTTATCATCTGCAACAGAAGATTATATTAAAGATGATGTTGAAAAATTTAAGAATGAATTGCCTCCAGGTTACTCAATTAAACAACTTGGAGAAGCAGAAACTAGAGGAGAATCTCAAGCCTCTTTATATTCATCAGCAGTAATTTACATGATTCTTATTGTTATAGGACTTGTGTTGGCACTAAACTCTTTCAGACAGGCTGCAATAATTTTGTCGGTTGCAATATTATCTATAGGACTATCATTTTTAGGTTTATTTATTGGACAGCAAAACTATGGTTTTATTGGAACGATAGCTGCTGTGGGTTTGATAGGACTTTCAATTAATGACTCAATTATAGTTTTATCTCATATAAAAGAAGAGGCCGAAAAAAAATTAATATCAAAAGCTGAGTTAGTTGAAGTAGTTATAAGGTCAACTCGACACATTATTACTACCTCTCTCACAACCCTAGGAGGATTTGCACCTTTAATTTTTGCAAGTGTCTTTTTTAGACCACTAGCATGGGCAATGAGTATTGGAGTTTTAGGCGCGACAATGACTGCTCTGCTTTATATACCAGCGATGTTTATTTTTCTCAAAAAAATTAAGTACTAAGGAAGACAGTTTTCTGAGCAAAAATTTTTGCCTTTTTTGATGATTAAAAGAGATTCGTGGACGTATGTCCCACATTTATCACACATAATTATTTCTTCATTTTTATCATCTTTATTTTTAGTAAAGAGAAATTGTAAGTATTTTTTTGCAAAAAATGGTATCAAGAATATTATTAAGAGAATCAATAATGGAAGAATCTTAAAGAAGACCATTTAATTAATTGGTCTTCGGTTTAGTGCTTCTTAAGAAATTCCATGACCATCCATCATCATTAGATGTAGATATTTCTTTATCTGGGTAATTAATTTCAAGGACTCTAACTACATCATCATAAAGATCTGTGTAGCCAAGTGATTTATATGACTTTTCAAGAATACTTAACGCTCTATAATTCTCACTAGAATTAGGTATATTTTCAATTACATATTTTGCTCTTCTAATAGCAGCAACATAAGCATCGATAGACATGTAATAGTCAGCTGCAGCCAATTCGTTCCTGGCAATCATATTCCTTAAATAAATATTTCTTTGTTTTGCATATGTGGCATATTGGCTTTCAGGAAATCTTGTTAGAAATTCTGTTAATTCTGCAAAGGATTCTTTCGCACCAGTTATGTCTCTATTAGATAAATCTGTATCTGTCATTCTTACCATAAGACTATTATCACGAGTGTAACTAGACAGGCCTTTCATGAAATAAGCATAGTCAATGTTAGGATGTCTAGGGTGCAGTCTTATAAATTTTTCTGCTGCTGAATGTGAAGCCTCATAATTAGAATTCATGAAGTTAGCATAAATTAATTCCACTTGAGCCTGTTCTGCATATTTTCCAAAAGGATATCTTGTTTCAATAGCCTCAAGAGACTCAATTGCTCCAAAAAAATTATTTACTGCCATTCTTCGTTGTGCTTGGTCATAATAAATTTTCTCAGGTTGTTCAATCTCTGGGCCATCAGAATTACAGCCTGTAAATGCAAGGGCAAGAATGGGTAGATAGATAATGTATTTAATTTTTTTCATATTTTGCATATTTTACCTGCATAATTGCTAATTGAGTTTTAAAACATATATTTAGATTAATTTTTTTTAAAAAAGTTCGAATGACAATTATTAAGAATGTTCCTTTTGATCTGGCAAATACTAGAGTTGATAAAGCTGCATCAGAGCTTTTTCCAGATTTTTCAAGAACACAAATTAAAAAATGGATTCTAGATGGAAGAATTCTGATAAATGGAGACTTATCAAAACCTAAAGAATATGTTCAAGAGAATGATGAAATCGAAATAAACCCAATTGAAGAAAAAAAAGTTTCATGGGAGGCGCAGAATATTAATTTTGATGTTCACTATGAAGCAGATGATTTCATTGTAATTAATAAATCGCCTGGGCTTGTAATGCATCCAGGCTCTGGTTGTTATGATGGGACATTAGCAAATGGTTTAATTTATAGATTTCCAGAGTTAGCAAGCTTACCAAGAAGTGGCATTGTCCATAGACTAGATAAAGATACCTCAGGTGTACTATTAATAGCTAGGAATGAAAAATTTAGAAATTATTTCATCAATCAAATGCAAACTAGAAGTATTAAGAAAGAATATATTGCAGTTGTTGTAGGTTCTACTCTTGGTAGTTTTTCTATAGAAGAGCCTATTGGTAGGGATAGGTTTAATAGAACTAAGATGGCTATTAGGTCGGATGGTAAAGAGGCAATTACAAGAGTTAAACTAAACGAAAGTATAAAGAATTATTCTATATTAGATATTGCCATTGAAACTGGGAGAACTCATCAAATTAGGGTGCATCTATCCGCAAAAAAATTACCGATAATAGGGGATAGGGTATATGATCCTGGTAAATCAATTGGTAAAGGATCCAACGAAGAGTTAATTAAAATAATAAGATCTTTTCCTCGACAAGCTCTTCACGCTAGATTGTTATCTTTCACATGTCCAACAACTGAAAAAGAGTTATCTTTTGAGCTTCCTCTTCCTAAGGATATGCAAAATTTAATAACTGATATAAAAAAACATTCTTAAATACCCAAAAAAACTTGTTTTTTAACCAGTAAAATAATATAAACCCTATTCTTATTGGTTATTTGGGTGTAATTTTGAAATTATCTGGCGCAGACATGCTAATGCGCGCACTTCATGATGAAGGTGTGGAGCTAATATTCGGCTATCCTGGCGGAGCAGCTTTGCATATTTATGATGCTATATTTAGACAAGATAAAATCGATCATATCTTAGTAAGACATGAGCAAGGTGCAACTCATGCAGCAGACGGGTATGCAAGAGCTACTGGTAAACCAGGAGTGGTACTGGTTACATCTGGGCCTGGGGCAACAAATGCGATAACTGGTATTGCTACTGCTTTTATGGATTCGATTCCCATGGTTGTTATATCGGGTCAGGTTGCTAGTCATTTAATTGGGACTGATGCTTTCCAAGAAACTGACATGATTGGCATCTCAAGACCAGTCGTTAAACATAGTTATACGGTCTTTGATGCTCAAGATATACCTAAAATTATTAAAGAGGCATTTTATGTGGCTACCTCTGGAAGACCTGGACCAGTTGTTATTGATATACCTAAAGATATGACTGCACCGGATAAACTTTATGATTATGAGTATCCTGAAAAAGCTAATATACGATCATATAATCCTCCAATTGAGCCTGAGCAGAATCAAATTGAAAGAGCGGTTGCAGCAATTATAAGTGCAAATAAACCTGTAATTTATGCAGGTGGAGGAGCTATTGCTAGTAATGCTTTTAAAGAGCTTTTTGAGTTGAATGAAATTTTAGATGCTCCAATTACTAATACATTAATGGGATTAGGTATATACCCAGCAACACATAAGAGATTTTTAGGTATGTTGGGAATGCATGGTACCTATCAAGCAAACATGGCTATGCATAATGCTGATCTTATTATAGCTATAGGTGCAAGATTTGATGACAGAATTACTAATAACCCTTCTAAGTTTTCACCTGATGCAAAAATTATCCATTTGGATGTTGATCATTCTTCTGTTTCAAAAATTATTGAGGCTGATATAGCTGTATTTGGCCAAGTAAAAAATTCCTTAGAAGCGATCATTAAAACCTTAAAGAATAATTTAGATGATTATGATTCTGAAAGATTAAAACCATGGCACTCTCAAATTGCAGAGTGGAGATCTTCTCATGGGCTTAACTATGAATTATATAAAGATGAGTCTGACAATAATTCAATACTGCCTCAAGCCGTCGTTCAGCATGTATACAATATAACCAAAGGGGAAGCATATGTAACTTCAGATGTTGGTCAACATCAAATGTTTGCTGCCCAATATTATCATTTTGATAAACCTCGAAAATGGATAAATTCTGGAGGACTAGGCACAATGGGCTTTGGTCTTCCTGCTGCTATGGGTGTTAAGTTTGCCTTCCCAAATGAAGAAGTTGTTTGTATTACAGGAGAGGGAAGTATTCAAATGTGCATTCAAGAACTTTCCACATGTTTTCAATATAATTTACCAATCAAAATTATAAATATTAACAACGAAGCTCTTGGAATGGTTAAGCAATGGCAAGACATGAATTATGGTGGTAGGCACTCTGAGAGCACATATCAAAACTCTTTACCTGATTTTATAAAACTTGCTGAGTCATATGGACATGTTGGAATAAAGATAGAAAAAAATTCTGAACTAAAAGAGTCTCTAGAAAAGGCCTTTTCCATGAAAGATAAGTTGGTCTTTGTAGATGTATATGTTGACCCTTCAGAGCATGTTTACCCTATGCTTGTTGCTAACGATAGTCTTGAGAATATGTGGCTATCTAAGGATAAAAAGACATGATTAAAAGAAAGCTCATTATGATCATGGAGAACAAGCCTGGTGCTCTGGTAAGGGTGGTAGGACTTTTTCATCAAAGAGGATATAACATCGAAACGCTGCATGTTGACCCGGTAACTGATTTTTCAAGATATAAATTTATTGAAGAAAAACTAGAAACTAAGTTTAAAGAAAATGAAATCTCGAGATTAACTATAACAACTTTTGTTTCTGATTCGCTCATGAGACAAATATTAAGACAGCTAAATAAATTAATTGATGTTATAGCTGTCAGTAACGAAGAAACAACATACTTAAAAGGAGTTCTGTTAGATGAAAATTTATTATGATGATGACGCAAATATAGAAATTATTCAGGGCATGAAAGTTGCAATTGTGGGCTATGGTTCACAAGGTCATGCTCACGCAAATAATATGCATGAGTCAGGAGTTGATGTAACTGTAGCCCTTAGAGAGGATTCATCATCATGGAAGAAAGCAGAAGAAGCTGGCCTAAAAGTTAACACAGTATCTGAAGCAGTAAAGAATTCAGATCTAATAATGGTGTTAGCTCCAGATGAATTTCAAAAAGACATCTATGAATCAGAGGTGCAACCAAACCTTAAACCAAATGCAATTTTAGCTTTTGCTCATGGATTTAATATTCATTTTGAAAAAATTATTCCTGCAGCTTCAAATAGTGTAATTATGATTGCACCAAAAGGTCCTGGACATACTGTAAGAAGCACATATGTAAATGGTGGAGGCGTCCCTTCTTTGATAGCTGTGTATAAAGATGCATTATCCGATCAAGAGTTTTCAGCAAGAGATGTTGCACTATCTTATGCTAAGGCTAATGGAGGAACTAGGGCTGGTGTTTTAGAGACATCATTTAAGGAAGAAACTGAGACTGATCTATTTGGTGAACAAGCAGTTTTATGTGGAGGTATTACTGCTCTTATAAAAGCTGGATATGAAACACTTGTTGAAGCAGGCTATAGCCCTGAGATGGCATATTTTGAATGCCTTCATGAGACTAAGTTAATAACTGACCTTATTCAAGAGGGTGGAATTGCAAATATGCATTATTCGATTTCAAATACAGCTGAGTACGGAGATTACTTGAGTGGACCAAAAGTAATCACGGATAAAACAAAAGAAGCAATGAAAGAAATCTTAGAAAATATACAGTCAGGAAACTTTGCAAATGAGTTCTTAAATGATTGCAGACAAAGCAATGATGGGTCTGGCGGACCATTCATGAAATCCAACAGAGAAGCTACAAAAACTCATCCAATTGAAGAGGTTGGAAGGGAGCTCAGATCAAAGATGAAATTCTTAAATTCACAGAAATTAGTAGACAAAGAAATTAATTAAAATTAATTAAAAAAAAGGCTATCTTCTTGTAAAAATCTTAGTTAGAATACGCGTCCGTCCTTGAGACGGTTGTTCTTTAAAAATATTTGGTTACTCGTGTGGGTGTTCAAAATACGAGAAAAAAAAATTTAGATTTTTATATTAAAAATCAACAAACATGATAAATAATTGAAGAGTTTGATCATGGCTCAGATTGAACGCTGGCGGTAGGCTTAACACATGCAAGTCGTGCGAGAAAGTATCTTCGGATATGAGTAGAGCGGCGGACGGGTGAGTAACGCGTAGGAATCTA
>Ga0181605_10000582_pt1 | contig 35911 bp, 25 predicted proteins | sample 041ome_11_FD_148676 | JGI IMG/M metagenome (GOLD analysis project Ga0181605, IMG submission 148676) | Coastal salt marsh microbial communities from the Groves Creek Marsh, Skidaway Island, Georgia - 041411US metaG (spades assembly) | ecosystem: Environmental > Aquatic > Marine > Intertidal zone...
TCGGGTTCGTTTCGAGCACGCTCAAGCAACAACTTCCACCAACCTGCCAATCGAGATGAAGGGGGCGGAGCCCGACCACCGTGGCCTCCGTAGGGACCAATCTGGCCGACGTCGAGATGTGGGGTGCCGATGGGGTGAAGGGTGAGCGAGGCTTTGCCGCTTGCTGCAACATGGCGAGAGGGGAAGATCACCTCTTCCACAACCTCACCGAAATGTTCGAACCAACGGCGGTCCAATCCATCCTCAAACAACAATCCGTTGGGCAGATGCACCATCCTCAGGTGATGGAGGGAATGGGTCGGGTGTCCTTCAAAAGGTGCGGAGACTGTCCATGGGTCAAGGCGTAACAACACATCCGCCTGATTGGTGCTGGCGATGTCCTTTCGATTGACCGCAATGAGAACGACACCGACTCCGCTCATGGGAGTTCTACGGTCACAGGGTTCATGGTTTTGACGAAGACGAGGCTTGACATACTTGCATTTCCAGCGAGCATCATGGACGACGGGTTGCCTCCTCGCATCCCGTTTCTTCCCGACAAGATCCTCCACCACGAGACCGGATCTGTCGTGACCGGCATGGAGGGTGAACTCCTCTGGCTCGACCGAAGACTCTACCCCATTGGCGAGGTCACGATTCCACATCCGATGCGGATTCACCATGCAACGGTCACGAAGAATGCCCTCCATGCGATGTGGTTGGACAGGGAGTTGCTCCTCGCTTTCATGGGTTCACTTCCCGTGGGTTCACAAGAGAACGGGGCCAGTCGAGCAAATTTACGGACTGCAATCAACACGCCGATAAGCCATCATCCAGCAGGAAATCTCTGGTCGCATTCGCTTGATGCAGAGCCCATGGCACTGGCGGGAAACGGTGACGTGCTGGTCTTTGAACTCTACCGAAGGGGGCTCTACTGCATTTCCACCAACGCCGAAGAGCGATGGCGAATGGCGAGTCCGACTTGGCAGTATTCGTCACGGCGACCACGGAACGAAGAAACTGTCGCTCTGCATCTCCTGGAAAAGGACTTCATCATCGTTTCAAAAGGAGGTCATGTCCAGCGACGGTCGACAGATTCAGGCCAACTCAAGGAAGAGTACGTCCTTGAAGGTGTTGAAGGCCCCGTTGAGCACCATTACCGTCACGAACGGCACGAACTTGTTGCAACCGCTTCCGGCGAGGTGTATTGGATGCAAGGGGGAAGCGTATACCAACGCGTTCTCCTGAGCGGGCCAATCCAACACGCAACTTGGGACGACCAACTTCCGGGATGGAGAATTGCCGGATGGCGAGAAGAAGTGGTTTTGGGGACAAACATCTGCGACCGAAAACCGACGCGTGAAATTCCCATCCATATCCATGCGGACGGAGAGCGAGTCCTCTTGATGTTCAACGATGGGACATGGGCGAACAGTTCCTTTGAGGCGTTGCAGGGTTCGCCCGCAGACGAAACCTGATCACTCGTTCATCGAGGTGTAACCGCAACGACCGCACGACTTGCGGTTGTTGTGATGTGCAAGGAACACGCCTGGGCCGCAGTTTGGGCAGTTTTCAGCGCGAATGAGTTTGCCGTCTTCCACTTTGTACTTCGACCACTTGGCCTTGGCGTTTGGACCGTCTCCCATCATTCATCGCCTCCTTGAGTTGCACCATCGCCGCTGTCGGCCTCATCTGCAGCGGTGGCACTGCGGAAGGGTTCGTGGCGCTTGTAGATGTACTCGGGCTCAACCGACATGGCGTCAGCCGATCCGTAGATGTACGCCAACCCGGTCGTCAAGGGCTGGCCGAACCGGGTCACGCAGTCTTTGACAACGATGAGATCAGGGTTGGAACCGGGTTCAAGTGTTCGGACCAAGTCCATGACTTCCTTGCGAGAGGGGGTGGCTTTCCCGTCGTGCTTCCAACTGAAGGAGATTTCTACTCTGTTCAGCACTTTGTTTTCTTTTCGGTCTTTGATTTCCATTTGACTCACCTCATCGGATGTTGACTTTCAGGGCGTAACGGCCGGGTTGTTCAACCTGAAGACGCTTTGCGATTTCAGAACGTTCAGGTTGCATGATAATGACGTAACCGGTCCAATCAGAGGAGACCTGGGCGGAGGGGTGACGTGGGCACTGGTCAACATCATCTCCCAGGACGAGGTGGCATTCGCCGCAAGCGAACGGAATCTTGACCATTTCACTCGCCTCCGTCTTGTTTCGCACCGGTCCACGAAGGTGAACCTAGTCCTTCCTGCTTGCTGGTCAGACCGATTTTCGAGCGGCGAGGATCGGAAGTGTCGGGTGAGAGCGAGACGATACGGGCTCGAACAAAGGACCCGATGGCCAGTTCTCGGCCAGTTTGGCGGCCGGTGATCTTGTTTGCGCCGATGTTGATGTCAACGGGCTCGTCCATGATTTGGGATTTATGCAGCAGGGCTTCCATGGGCCCAATTCGAACAAAAGCGCCGAATTCGTTCACTTCTGATACAGCACCTTCGACAACTTCTTGGTCGTCCATGCAAAACAAAACTGCGTCAAATTGAACCTTTTGGTAGATGGCTCCGTCGCCGTGAATGATGCGTCCGCGACCGATGGTTTTGTGATTGTTCGTCACCAAAACAAAGCGGTTTTCAGAGTCAAACTTACCCTCAAAAGCATCCATTGAAAGGCGGTCGATGTGTTGGTCGAGCGATTGTCCTTTCCGCATGTATTCTGCAGGAATTCGGATGGTGTCTTCCTTCGTTACGACCTTGTACATTCTTTTCACCTCTTCATCCTCTCAAGGGTAAGGTGAAACACGGATGCTTTGAAGCGGTTCCGTCCTTCACCGGGTTACCTCAGGAGAGAAAACGACCGAAGTCATTCCTTCCACCGACGACCCCTATTTAATTGAAACGGATTGGGGCACCCTCCCAAATCGCAGAATGGCCAACGGTTGGCGACCGTTGATGCAACCAACAAAAGGGGTTTAAGACCACGGCATAGCCATAATCCATAACAACCCCCCGAAGGCGGTCATCCACAATGTCAGCGAGTTCCGGCGCCACAAAGGGACAACGGTACTTTTCCGGGGTTGCTGTGTTCTTGCTGTTGACGGTTCTTTTCTCACCGCTCAATGGAGGAGATGAGTTGATTTCAGCCACGAGTAACCTCCCGGTTTCGGGAGGGAGTGATTGGCGTGGAGAAGACCAACCTTGGGGGCAATACGGGAAGACACCCACACACAACCAAACCCCTCCATCCCATGGACCGGACGGCGGCCCAGGCCTCGGTAACGTGAGCGATGTTCTTGAACTCATGACATTGGAACATCCTGTGGTGAACTGGCAGGTCTTTGAAACCGGCGAAGGAAGCGACGCCTACGGGTCGATCATCGGCGACTTCTCTGCGAGTGTTTCCGCTCCAGAGGCCGCACGTGAACGCTGTGGAGAGGGCATGTTGTTTCCGGTGATGATCTCGAGCGAAATCAGCGATGGAAACCGGGAAAGTTTCCTGAACATTGTATCAGGCAATGACGCCAAAATTGCTTGGCGAACATCGCTCGGAAACACCGAAGCGATTCGCTCTACACCCATGGTTCACGATATTGACGCTGACGGTCATCCCGAGATCATCGTCGTTTACGACACGGCCAGTGCCCTGAACATCGATGTTTGGTCGCCGCGTCTAACCTGCACTGAATCCAACTGGCAGGTTTCTGGACACAGCAACGAATTGATGTGGTCATACAGCGATGCTGATGTAAGGATTGGCTCGCCATCGCCTCATATCTGGACGGCCAATTCAGACCACGATGCGGTGACTCAACCGCTGTTGGCCGACCTTGAATTGGACGGCACGCCGGAATTGGTGCTCGCTGTAGTCGATGATCCCGAAAACAATCCCTCGGTCTATGTCCAGTCCTACACCTTAACGACAACGCAACCCAGTTCCTCGGACTGGAGTGTCAACCTTGACCGAGGCACGCATCCTTCGGACCCGGTCTGGGCAAAACTCGACAGCACGACAACATCGGTCTTGCTGACCACCATCGATTCCAATTCAGGGAACATGTGGATTTGGAAAATTGACGGAGCCTCTGGCTCTCTTGACTGGGAGCGGGTTGCCGTACCAGGAACAGACTCGGATTCGGATGCGCCCCGGCTCAGGCTCCCCGGACCCGTCATCACCCAATTGGACGGTGATGCAGCCCCCGAAATGGTGCTGACAGTCCCTACGGACGCCAATGGACGAACATCGGGCACAGGTGCCCGCTTCATCGGTATGGACATTGCTTCAGCAACGGAGGTTTTCAATTTTCGAGCACCGAATGGATATGCTGACACCCAACCCACGCCCATGGACACGGACGATGATGGTATTTCAGACCGTTTGTGTTGGGCCACCTGGTACTCTGACTCGAGCGTAACCACCAGCCGAAAGGGCATGCTCGGCTGTACCGACATCAGCGACGAAAATGCCGTCAACGAATGGGTTCGTGACCTTGAACGCGGGAGCGGAACTGACAACGACGAAATTGCTGCCTCGCCCCCTTTCTGGCTTGACATCGACGGTGAAGGGACACCGGAAATCCTGATCGGTTTTGGCCGCAGGTTTTGGGCATTTGACGGAGACACGGGCGCATCGGCCGACATCAACAACGAATGGTCGACCCCGTTGACCATGCCCCATCGCGTTTGGACGGCACCGGCACTTGCTGACGTTGACGGCGACGGCCACCTCGATGTTCTGTTTGGCGACACCCTCGTGTCTGACAGAGGCGTTGATCTCGTACCGACGCTTGACAACCGAGGCCTTTCCTTCAACCCAGCTCAGGCCGACCCCGGTCAGTCCGTTACGGTGACTGCACAATTCTCAAACATGGGCACAGCCGAAGCAGATGACGACGTGGATGCAGCCATTTTGATGAACGGAGTTGAACTTCGCAGAGAGCGTTTCACCTCCAGCCAACCGGTCGCACCAAGCGGAGAGGGTGGACCCATGACCTTCACCGCTGATTTTACAGCCCAACTTGGACTTCACACCTTTGAGTTGGTTCTAGACGTGAACCAAAACATCACGGAACAACGTGAGGACAACAACAGAGCTTTTGCCGAATATTTGGTGGTCGAACCCTACGTTGCGGAACTTTCAGGCCCGCTTGATCCCCCGCGGATTCTACCCGGGAATCAAGAAATCATTGACATCGCCCTCACCTCAACAGGTTCGAGAACCGCAGATTGGACCCTCACTTACGATACGCAAGACCTGCCCGAAGACTGGAATTTTGCCCCCGTAGTGGGCCAATCGCTCGCAACAATAGAACTCGTCCCACAGACTCCGCAGACCGTATCTTTCGAAGCCAATGTCCCAGCAAGTGCGCTTGGTGATGCTTCGGGTGCGGTCTCACTTCTCTTGAGTTTAGATTCCGACCCGAGCATCAACGTAAGTCTAGAATTACCGATTGAAGTTTTGCGAACTCGGGGATTGGATTTGACCGGCCCCCAAGGGCTCAACGAATCGAACGGGGTCGGCCGTCCAGGTTTCACAGCAAAGGCTTGGTTCATGGTCGAAAACCTCGGAAATGCCGACGAAACCACCACCACGATCACGTGGTCTGCCCCTTCATGGGGCGGCTCGCCCTCCATCCACACACTGGAAGGGACCCAACTCTACAGCATCACCATGGCACCAGGTGAATCCAAAGAACTCGTTGCACACCTCCCCACACCCTCATCGGCAACGTACGGGACGTCAACCGAATCCACGCTGACCATGTGCATGGGGAGCGGAGAGAACGCTTTGTGCGAATCCATGCCCTTCACCTTCACCTCTCAAAAATTCGTCCTTGACCCCAATCATCAACGCTCACTTCCTGATGCAACGTTAAATTGGGACTTGACTGGAACCCTACCAACAAACGGCATGGTGCAATGGAACATGGCGGAAATGGGACTCTTAGAGACCGGATGGACGTGGTCAACCAGCGGCGACTGGTCGACGAACGGCACCTATCTCGAAGCTCAAGGGACACCCGGGGAATTGGTCACAGGAGAACTCGAACTTGTGCTCCCGGTGAACGCCGTACCAAAGCGGCATGCGTTTGAAGCGGTTGATGCGAACGACGCCGACGCCGTCTTTAACGGCTCATTGCATGTGCTGCAAATCTACCGTGCCGGCCTCTCTTTGATCGAACCGACACTTGCAAACTCGGATGATATTGTATCGCTCAATGTTACGGAATCGCACCGGTTCTTGTTGTTTTTGAGCAACCCCGGCAACGGACAAGATGTGTTTGAATTGGATGCGACGGTAAGTGCTACAGATTCCGAATTTGAGAGTGAGGTTGAATTCACGTTTTACGACCCCATTAAAACACTCGGGCCGCTTTCGACCGGTATCGGAACCGTTGACATTGTTTTGTCGGAGGACGTGCCCGCTCAGGTTCCTTTCGAAATCACGTTTTCGTGGACCTCTGAAGGAGGGAACGGGGAGGTCTTTGATGCCGTGACCGTCAACGTGCAAGCAGCACCCAGTCACGAATGGGGCGTCACCTCCCTCAACGGAACAAACCATCAAACGATACCCGGTGAGGTGCTCAACCTTTCATTGGAAGTCACGAACCTCGGAAATGCGGTGGACGGCATCACGCTCGTCCCTCATATCGAGGTCCAAGCGGTCGGAAATGATATCGCTCAATGGGAGTCTGCTTCCGTCGCTTCAACCTCCCTAGCCGTCAACGCATCACAGGTGATTTGGTTCCTCCTTGATGTCCCCCCCAATGCTTGGGCTGGGTCGCAAGCAGAGGTGACTTTGCTTCACATGACCAGCGGTTATGTCGTTGGTGAAACCACGCTCATCATCGACGTCCTCCCCGTTTCAAGTTGGCGATTGAACCTTACTGGAGCGGACCTCGAAATTGAACCTACAGGTGAAAACCTCACGATTCAACTCGTCCACACTGGGAATGCCTACGAAACAGCTTACTTTGCAAAGGCGGGGGCTGGATGGAACATTACATTGCCCGATGCGATCGAGGGCATTGCGCCGTTCTCCACGGTCACGTTCACCGTCTTTGTCGAACCTCCCGTGAACGCCGTAGCGGGCGAAATCGGTGTTCTACGCATTCGGGTCACCGGAAACGACACCTCCGGCTCGATTGAGGAAGAGGTCCCTGTCCGTGTTGGTGCTCAACCCAACATCATCGTGGACCATCGGAGTGCCTGGACCGTCAACGAGCAAGGTGGATACCCAACGGCGTGGATTCACAACCTCGGCAACGATATTGCCATGGTCAGCGTTGACGTTGACGGACTCCCTGAGGGTTGGTCGACGCAGCAAGGTGCGCAAATGATTCTTGCTCCCGGCGACATCAGCGGGCTCCCGCTCCAGTTAACACCCGCCACAGGATGGAACGGTCAACGGTTTTTGATCACCTTGAATGTGCACCACCCCATTTTAGGAACCGTTGCCCACAACATGGAAGTCGCCTATGGTTCAATTTCCTGGGCTCAAACTCCGGTTCGGGACGCCTACGTCGGCGCCCACCAGTCTATCGAGTATCACTTCGCTGGCGCAGAGACTCCAACGGTGAGTTCCGGTTTGACGTTGCAGGTGAAAGGAAATGCGGTCAACTTCAATCAACCTTCAACCACCGGCGAACACGAAGTCGTCTTTTTGAGCGGTTCAAACTCGACCAACCTCTCGCTATATGTGCTTGCACGCACATATCCGGAGTCAAGCATCACATGCACTTTTCTTCCAGGTGTCTTTGACAATCTTGGACGAATTCCAATCAGCGGAACCGTTGCACAATGCGACCTTATGGCCGATGATGCAGAACCCCTTCGGGCAGCCCTCACGATGATCACCTCAAGAGGAGAGCGGGTTCCCCTCCAAGCCGAGTTTTGGACGGTGGGCACCGATGCTCGTGAAACGGTCAACCTCACCGTGCTTGATTGGACGCCCAAGCCGGGTATGTTTGCCGCCGTCTTGACAGGGCATGATCAGTACGGGCGAGAATTGGTAAATCTTGACCGTGAAGTCATCTCCCGGGCTGCAAATTGGAACATCGGTATCAACTCCTTAACAGCGGACGGTGACATCACCGTCGGCATCCAGCGAACAGGATACAGCATCTTGGAACAAGCCGTTTGCGAACTCTTTGTTGAAGCATCAGGCGGGTGGAGCACGACGTATGTGGTGGACATTGCATATGCTGAGTTTGCGCCGGTCGTTTCGATAGAAAACCCGAACTCCATCGAGAAAGATGAGAAAATCACCGCAACCGTATCATGCAGCGTTCCCTTTGACATTGACGACAACTTGGACGACGACGAGAAGAGTGCATTCTACAAGCCGGAGGGGTTGTTGAGTGTATCGAGCAACGACGTGGGATGGATTCTCGGCGTTGCTGCCGTCTTGGTAACACTCGCTTGGTTTGGAGGCCTTATTCGACCACCGTCAACGAGGAACCAGGTCACCAAGACCCCGGACAGTCTGCCCAAAGACGCTCGAAAAGAGAGCGCCTCGGCCGTAGAAAAGGCTGAGAATAACGCAGAGACAACGACCGGAAATGTGGAGCCAGAGAGCGACGACATTCAAGTCCATGTCCCGGAGGCATCCAATGAAGAAACACCTCCTGAAACCGAAGAGGGCGAACACGACTCCGTTCCTGTGATCGAGGTGATTGAAAAAACTCAGCCCGAAGGACCTGCGACAGCAAGTGGACGACTTGCTTCACTTCGAGAGGAGTTGGGGGAGCCAGGTGATGCACAACTGAAAGGCTCGATTGAAGACCGAATGAAAGATTTCTTTGGTGACCGTTGAAGGAGTGGAAAGCAAGGTCTTAACCGAGTGGCAACCGACCCCAAACCATGGACGAGAAGGCCCTCTCCACAACCTCACCGTTTTACACGCTTGACGCGTTCAACGGTGACCGAGCACCAGCGGTCATGCAGGCGATTGAGGCCGCCATGCAAGCTGATGAACACCTCTGGCAAATGCTTATTGAAAACGATGAGGCCTTGGAAAACCGGCTGAAACAACAAGGTGTTCAGACGCCCGAGGCCTTTCAAAGCATAAAGTGGGATAACGCCATGCTTCTCTTTACCTCTTGTGTTGAGCTTACCAATGACGGTCGCCCATTGCACCTCGGAGAGACCCTCACTCGGGAACGCTTTGGGAGGTTCCCACACGGGGAAGGTTCAGCATTGGCTTACCTGCTCGAGCACATCCGTCCAAACCGAAGCATCACCGATAACGACGGACAAGCGCTCTATGACCGGATGATCAACGGATTGGAACAGCTCTCCCATGGATGTCAAGACGCTCACAGAGGCCATGACCGGTTCGAAAACGGATCCGGTGGTATGCGGATTCATGGATATCTTTCAACAGACGATGTCCAACAGTTGCGAAAAGACTTCGCCAGTCGCGCATGGACGGCATCCTACGATGAACCGTTGGACGGCGGCGTAGCCGATGTTGCCAAGCACCTCTCTGCTCTGCTCAAAGCCGCAGAGCGTCGCCGTGTCGGGATTGCTCTGCGATCTCACCGCTGATCAGAACGATTGCGAGGTTAGACGCTCGTACATCGATGCGTAGAGTGCTGCGGTGTCGTCAATGACCGATTGGGGGAGCGCTGGGATGGGTGGTTCATCCGCACCGGCATCGCGGGCTGCTTGCAGGGCGGTTTGATGGCCGATGTCGATGTAGTGTGAGCGAACGAATTCTTTGGAGAGTTCAATGCACTCGCCGTTGGCGTAGGCTTCAGCATCCCACCAACGGTCTTCGTCAAGTGTACCAAACGTGTCAACAAGAACGATTTCACGGTTACTTCCAAGGGCGAACTCTTTCTTCCCATCCACATGGATGAGACCGTTTTTCCCAGCTTCTTTCTCAATGATTTCGTCAACGGCGAGCGCAGCAGCAACAATGGCGTCGTACTCCTCATCCGTGATGTTTGAGATTGCAAGCCCTTCAGCGCGGTCAATGTTCCGGTCGAACTGCTCAAACTTTGTTGTCACTTCAACAAATGGTTTCTGGAGTTTGACACCGTATTCGCAGTCCGGTGAAACCCCTAAGGCTTCGGCTGAGAGTTCTCCACGTTGGAACCGTCGCCATGCCGACCCCGAAAGGTAGTGACGGACGATAACTTCGAGCGGAACAAACACCCATTCCATGTCTCGTGGAATGGCTCCAGGTTCTTTGATGATGGTGACTTTGCGAACGAGACACCGGTCGGCACCGTTGACTTCAATGAGGTGGGTTTTGCAAATCCCAGCCTCCTCAACGAGTTTGAACCAGTGAGCGGTGGTTCGGTTGAGCGATTCACCCTTACGAGGGATGAGGGAAGGAATGATCTGGTCAAAAACAGAAATTTGATTCGTAAATCGGAATTCGAGGATATCGGGGTCGTCGGTCGACCAAACTTGCTTGACTTTGCCTTCGTAGAGCATTTCTCCCATGCATTCCAACTCAAAAAATCAGCCTTTGAACCTTTCATCGGTCCATGATGGCTGAATTAAAGGAAGCCAAGTGCATCCTCGATTCTGTTGAGTTCAGGACCCGTGGTATGTGAACCGCTGATAGCACCGGTGTTCGAAGCGCAGACCCCCGCTCCAACGTAAGGAGAACCAAACGAAACGGTTCCAACCATGGGTTTCACGCCGAGAACATCCTCGATGAGCATGGCTTCATCGGGCGTGACGTCGGGGTGGAGCAAAACCCCTTGATCGTTGGCGACGGCAAGACTACCAACAACGTCTTGTCCAGCGACGGTTGTTGAAGTGACGTCGACACCGAGAACCTCTGCAAGAATTTCAAGCCCTTCGTGGGGGATGCTCGGAGAAGCCACAGCACCTTGTTCGTTCACGACCAAGAGGTTTCCAGCCGTGTTCACGCCCCCTTCCATCACCACCACATCACCGAATGAAGTGAGGACATCGATGTCCCCTTCGGTTGCAATATCGGCGACAGCAATGCCTCGGGAATTACCGCAAACAAGGGCACCGACAAGGTTCGAGCCTCCAACCGTGATGGGTTGAAGTTCAAGTTCGAGGTTCGTTTCGAGCATCTCAACGACCAATTGAGGAAGTTCAGGCGGGTGGAAAAGGACACCGCCAACAGAAGCGAGATGAATCCCGACCTGATCGCTGCCAAAGATGTCTACGGTGTCAATTGGCATGTGTTCGCACCTGTAGGTTCGTTTTGTGGAGGATTTTTTGAAAACGCAAAAAAGGCCGGCCTCTTGACGAGGACCGGCCTTAAGCGCCCTTTCGGGTCGAGGACCCGAAGTGAAAAGAGAGGGGCACAGTGACTTCCTTTCCCGTGGACTCTCGTACCACAGTAATGGGAGAGACGCAGTAGGGCTTGACTTCTGGGTTCGGAATGGGACCAGGTAAACACCTACGCTATGACCGTGCACCCATCTCTTTTCGAATCGGATAGGATGCGACGTAGCGTCGCAAATGAATTGGCATGATCTTTTAGACGAAGGGCACTCATGGTGCGGATACATACAACACGAAAAAAGATGCTCGAACATTAGTGCTGCTGGACTGAACACGTCGCCGAAGCTTCGTGCTTACATCCGCAGTCTATCATCTCGTCTTTTACGAGCGTTCTGAGGTGTCTCGTCTTTGGGGTGGCTTCGAGCTTAGATGCTTTCAGCTCTTATCCTTCAGGGCGTGGCTACCCAGCATTGCCTTGCCAGACAACTGGTAAACTAGTGGCCCCGAGCCCTCGTTCCTCTCGTACTAAAGGACCCCTTCCATCAGACACCTTACGCGATTCTACCACCAAGCAACAAACCTGTCTCACGACGGTCTAAACCCATCTCACGATCCCTTTTAATGGGCGAACAACCCCACCCTTGGGTCCTGCTGCAGACCCAGGATAGGAAGAGACGACATCGAAGTAGCAAGCCACCAGGTCGATGTGAGCTCTTGCTGGTGACAACTCAATTATCCCCAAGGTAACTTTTCTGTTATCTACCGCCCTCAGAAATAAGGCTGGTAGGTTCGTTAGGCCCTGCTTTCGCATCGTCGATCCTCATTGTGCAGATCCACGTCAAGCCAGCTTTTCCCCTTACAGTTAACGGTGGAGTGCTGAACCACCTAAGCTGACCTTTGGGCACGCTTGTTAGGTTTTCGAGCGCGTGGCGCCCCACCCAAACTGCCCACCAATCGGTGTCCTCGTTAAGAGTTAGCATAGTTACCTTCCAAGGGTGGTGTCTCTTTTTTCGACTCCTCCTGAGACTGGCGTCTCAGGGATCAACGTCTCCCACCTACACAGTACATGGAAAGCGACTATGCAACGACAGGCTGCAGTAAAGCTCTATGGGGTCTTCGCTTGCGGGTAGAATGTACTGGACTGTGCGCCAGTAAAGTCAATTTCGCCGGACGTATCGCGGGGACAGTGGAGCCCTCGTTGGACCATTCATGCAAGTCGCCAATTAAGCGACAAGGTATTACGCTACCTTAAGAGGGTCATAGTTACCCCCGCTGTTTACTGGTCCTTCGTCAGGTTGAAACCCGATTTAAGATACCAGCACTGAGCAGGATTCAGGGACTATACACAACCTTTCGATCTGGCAGTCCCCTATGTTTTTATTAAACAGTCGGAGCTCCCTAGTCACTGCGACCAGATTGTTCCCAATCTGGCACTCCTTCTCCCGAAGTTACGGAGCCATTTTGCCGAGTTCCCTCGCGATACTTGTATCCGATACGCCTTAGGCTACTCACCCAAAAACACCTGTTTCAGTTCTCGGTACGGTCACCTCACACGGTTTTTCACGGGACCTGGGACTTTATTTCCTTCTCACTATGACAGTTCTCCAGAAATTCTGTATCGATGGACCTGGCATATGATCCATTGACTTTGCCCAAGCCGTCACCATTTGTTGTGTGAGGGGCTGACGAATATTAACGCCATTCCCTTTCGATCATTTCGGTTAAGAATGACCTTAGGACCGGCTAACCCTCGGCTGATAAACAGTGCCGAGGAACCCTGGTTTATAAGGCGGTGCGGATTCTCACCACACTGTGCTGCTACTCTTCCCAAGACTCTCATTCGTACACGGTCCAGTAGACCTCAAAGCCTACCTTCCGCCCATGCACGACGCCGCGTTACCACATCATCTTTCGATGGTCTGAAGTATCGGTAATCAGTTTGAGCCCCGTCCCTTTTCCCGGCCCGCAAGCTAGACCAGTGATCTGTTACGAACTCTTTCAAGGATGGCTGCTTCTAAGCCCACCTTCTGGTTGTTTTCGACCACGGACACGGTTTGTCTGTGACACTTAACTGATATTTAGGGACCTTAACTTCAGGCTGGTTTGTTCACCTTGCGTAATGGTAGCTTACCCACCATCACTCACTGCTCGTATCTACAACGATTACACCTTCGGAGTTTGGCAGCACACCGAGGAATCGCTTCCCCTAAATGCACAATCAGTGCTCTACAGCGTAATCAATCTCCACGAACGTCTACCTACGAGTAGTTTCACGCGGAACCTGCTATTGCCCAACTCGATTGGACTTTCACCCCTATACCCAGCTCGTCCGAGCGATTTGCAGATCAGCAACGGTTCGATCCTCCACCCATCTTTCAACGGGCTTCAATCTGGCCAGGCATAGATCGTCGGGCTTCAGGTCCTCCACCATTGACTCCAAGCGAGCACACTTCGTCCCTCACAGTAAACTGCTGCGGACTTGTCGGTTTCCCTTCGGCTACGTGGATCAACCACTTAACCTCGCCAATGATCAAGACTCCCTGGGGCATTTTTCTAAACGCACGACTGGACGCTGCTCATATCTTCGCTTTCACGCCCAATCAGCCTGTACCCAACTGGTTTCACGTTCTTTTCACATCCCGCTAAGGATACTTTTCAGCTTTCACTCACGTTACTTGTAAACTATCGGTCTCGAGTTGTATTTAGGATTGGAAGTATCTGCCTCCCATATTCACACGCGATTTCCAACGCATGCTACTCTGTGACAGTCACGTGGTCATATCATGTACGGATACGGGACTTTCACCCTCTTTGGATCCACCATTCCAGGTGAGTTCTCCTTCCATGACTTAGACAAAAGACTGCCAACCACATCTCCCTCTCTTTCGATTTGGGATTCGGCTTGTCCTGATCCGTGTTCATTCGCCACTACTAACGGAATCTCAATTGATTTCATTTCCTCCACCTACTAAGATGCTTCAATTCGGTGGGTTCCCTATCGCTAATGCGACCGTTTCCGAAGAAACAGGAAGTCCTATTCAGCCATCTGCGGATCTTAGGCATACATGCGCCTACCCGCAGCTTATCGCAGCTTGTCACGACCTTCATCGGCACTCGAGCCGAGCGATCCCCCAGTTGGGTTGTAGCATCACATGTGTATGTTTCCACACCATATGAGTAACCCTTCGGTATCTAGTCATGCCAATTCGGCCTCAACAGAAAACCACCTCCTCGAGGGCGATTCTCCTCAGCCCTTCCCCCACCATGACAGGCATGACAGGGTGCTAAGCAACCACCCGACCTTCCCCCCGTATATGAAGAAATCGGTGTTGTTTGGTGCTTCATTGTGGGACAGTGTCCCTTTTTTGGGAAATTGAGAAGATTTTGAATTCAGGTGCGGTGAGCGGGAGTCAATTTTTGGAGATTTGCTTGGGCGACCGCATCGCCGGAGACCTTTCGCAACGTTTCGCTTGCCTGGCTCAGTTGACCAAGGTTAAACATCGCTACCGCAGCTGTGTTCAAGCCTTTCGCAGAATCCGGGGAACGAGCGTTGTGCACGTTCATGATACCGAGCGCCTTCTCAGCACGACCGCTCTCGACCAACGCAATTGCAAGATTTACAAGTATATCGCCGTTGGACGGTGCACCTTTAGCGGCCTCCCTCAGTGCGAGAATCGATGACTCAAACTGGGCATCGGCGAGACCGTGCTGCTGGGAGTCAGCGCCATCACGCATCCCAATGGCGCGCTGGAGAAGGGAAATCCCGTAGTTGTTGAACACCTCAGGGTTGTTGGGCAAACTGGCAGCCATCCTCTGAAAGACGCGGGCGGCTTGCGACCAGGAGGCTTGTTGCATCATGGTAAAACCTTCACTCAATGCTGAAGACAGCTCCGCCGACCCCCCAACATCGACCTGCAAGGCTTGTACGGGGTGGAGCGCCAACGAGAGGGAGGGAGCGACCACAGCGGATGGGCTTGCCTCCAACGGCGTGTGGAAGACGGCCGCTGGCGAGTCCGTTGTGTGGTCGTAGAGGACGACATCCTCGTTGTACGAACCGAACTCCACCTCTACGATGTCGTCCTGTTGGTCGTAGATTTCTTCGTAGTTTGGGATGGCTGCGTCAATTTTCCAGTAATCTGGAAGATCGTCCACGCCAGAGAAAACCGGAGCGCTTGCTGCGGCCATTGTTTCAGCGGGTGGAGTATTCGGGGAGGGTTGGACCAAACGAGCGGATTGGAGCCGTACAGGTTCAGTCGAAAGACCAGAGGCGGGAGCTCCTGGTGCTGGAACCGTTTGGACGGCTGAGGCAATCAGCGATTCTGTTGCCGGCGAGGTGGAGAGGGGAGAGACGATGGGTGCGAACTCGCTTTGAGTTGGCGCTGGCATCAAAGGAGGGCTCTCTGACGGCAGTTCGGACGTTGGTGAACGGTCCGGGAAGGGGACTGTGGATTTTGTTGCAAGCGGTTGGTGTGCGGGTTGAACCTCAAGCGGGGCAACGCGTTCAGTCAATGGTGCATCCGTGGCGTGTTCCTCCGGAGGTACGGTCACAGCACCCGCCTCTGCGTTGTCTTGTTGTCGTGGAGGCGAGGGCACGGGAACAGAGGCCGTTTGGGCGGCTGAATCTTGTGGAGGAGCGACTGCATCAACGGTGCTGTCATCGGGTGCAGGCGATAAATCGGGGCCGGCGTCGAATGGAATGCCTTCAGCAGAACTGCCGATTCCAAAAGGCAACCGTGGAGCGAAGACCTTGGACTCGCCTTGGAACCCAAACGGAAGTCCTCCTGAACCGCCCTCCTGTTGAGCAGAATCGGGCTCATCCCCAGCCTCTTCGGTTGGAGGCTCGATGCCTTCTAAATCGTACCAGGCTTCCGCAGCATCGTCCAATCCCGGCACTTCGGTGGGGAGGTTTTCACCGCCTTCCATGTCCTCGGCGAGGTCCGTGCGCAGTTGGCTTCCACACGCAGGGCATGCGGTTCCACCAATGGAAAGCAATCCGCAGATTTGACACTCAAACATGGCTCTGCCCCGGCATGTCGTTGGCCCAACAGGACTTGAAGTCAACGCCCGCCTGAGCGTTCACTCTTCTTCGCCACGAAGCATTTTCGTCGCTTTGCTCTTGGCCTCGACGACAAACTCGCCAATGCCTTGCATCTCGTCGTCAACGAGGGCTTCTGCGAACGACTTTCCTTTGCTGCGACCGCGAGCCAACTGCCCGATGATGCTCAAAACCGTGACCCCGATGAGGATGATCTTAACGTAGACAGCGTTGTCTTCACCCCCGACAATAAACACCAGCAGCATGTAGAGCGAGACTATGAACGTGGTGAGAATCATCACCGGGAAACCCGCTTTGAAGAATTCATTGAACGAAATCGGATATCCGGCTTCTTCCGACATCCCCGCCGTCACCACGTTGGCCGAGGCCCCGATCAAGGTTCCGTTTCCGCCTAAACAAGCACCGAAGGCGAGAGCCCAGACCAGCGGATCGAGCAAGTAACCCCCCAATTCGTCTGAAATTTGGAGGACGATGGGAATCATGGTTGCCGTGTATGGAATGTTGTCAATGAAGGCTGAGGCAACGGCTGAAACCCAAAGGACGATCAGGATGGCTGCTGCCAACCGAACGGTCTGGCCGTCACCCGTGTCGCTGCCGAAGAATTCGATGGCGACCATGACGTACCTGCCGATGTAGTTGATGACGCCCATTTCTTGAAGGGAGTGGACCAACACAAAGAGACCTGCGAAGAAGAGGAGGGTAGTCCATTCGACGTGGTGGAGCGGTTCTTCCAGTTCGTGCCGGTCGGTGGCCAGGAGCATCACAACGGCGCCCACAAGAGCAATCCAGGAGACGGCGATGTGGGTGATGGGGTGAAGGAAGAAGTTGAGAATCACGAGAACGAGGATAAATCCTGCAACTTTGAGCATCTGAGGGTCTTTGATGCCGTACTTTGCTTCCAATTCAGCAACATCACGAACCCGTGAACCCGAGAATTCATCGGCGTAATACCATTTGAGCAGCATCAAACTCGGGACGATGCACATCAAAATCCCTGGGCCCATTACGAAGAGAAAGTCGTTGAACGTCACACCGAATTGAGCCAATTCTGGGTAACCCGCTTCCTCGATTTTTGTTGGGGAAAGACCGGACCCAATCATGATGTTTGGGGGGTCGCCGATCATGGTCGCAGCCCCGCCGATGTTTGAGAACAACACTTCTGAAATCAAGAGGGGAATGGGTTTGATATCGAGGACTTTTGCGAGTTGGATCGTGACGGGCGTGAGCAAAAGCATCGTCGTCACGTTGTCGAGAAAAGCTGACAAAACGGCCGTCACCGAGCAGAGGATAACCACAAGCGTCCAGATTGAGCCACCACTTTTCTTGTAAGAAAGAACGGCGAAGTACTCAAACACACCCGTGTTGGAAAGAATACCAACCATCACCATCATCCCCAAAAGCAGGCCGATCGTTTCCCAATCAATGAGCGTGGTGACTTCTGCAAGGGTCAATGCATCGCCGACTTTGTAGTGGTTCAAAGCGAACAAAGCAACGAGACCACCAACCGCTGCTGCAAGGGTTCGGTGAACCGTTTCGAAGATAATGAGAACGTACACCGCAACGAGAATCCCAAGGCCAACATAAACCGCTTGGGATTCCAATCCATCACGAATTTTAATCCCGAGGTCAATCCCCCCGCCACCACCTGCTCGTGTTGGATTTGCAAACATCATGGCGCCGATGAACATCAAAAGGCCAAAGGCAAGTTGTCGACTTCGGTTGGTAAACAAGTGCGCATTCATGAGCAGGCCTCGTTTTGAGGGGGATGAAGGCCCCCTTTGACCCTTTGGTTCGCATTGGATTACCTCCGCCACAAAACCCCGATGTTCCCGCGTTGCAAGACAAGAATTGAATTGGTGCTCGTTGCGAGGAATCCCCAAACCTCGCTGCGTTGTTCACGTTCGAACAGACCTTTGTTGACTTTGACCTTCACGAGGTTGCGTGAATTGAATTGCTGCATGATTTCACCAACAACCGTTTCGCTCAGTCCAGCCTTCCCAACACGGACGCTTGGCTTGAAGTCACGCGATGCTGCTTCCCGGAGGATGTGCTTTGGAACGTCGCTCATGGCTGGTCCCCCCGTGAACGACGATGGTGTTTCGGACCCCCGCCGTAACGGCGTACACTTCCACACCTCATGCAGGTTTTGATACGCTGGCCATCTTTGATTCGGACTCGAAATCTGGAGGTGGTCGCATGATGTGACCAACACGACCTGCAAACGCGTTCTCGGCCGTCGACGGGAAGCGGCAAACGATGTCGTTGCGAGGTTTTGATCAGGTGAACAGAAGCAGCATCCAGGACCTCCGGAGGAAAGCCTCCTGGCGTTTGCAAAATGGATGAAAGATGTTCCTGTGCAAGGAGAGCGTTGCCGCGACGGTCCGTTTTGCTTGACCTTCGCCTTCGTCGTCCCATGCTGTTCGCCTCATTCCAAGAGCGCAAGCAAATCTGCCGTGATGGCTGCGATGTCGCGGTCACCATCAACACGGTGGAAAAGACCACGTTCCAGGTACCATGCAGCCAGAGGAGAGGTTTGACGGTGATAGGCATCGAGGCGATTCAGGACCGTTTCTTCGTTATCGTCGACACGCCGCTTTTCCTCAAATTGCCCGCAACTGCATCCATCGGCAGGGACCGGATTGAACGTGTCGTGAAAGACCGTTCCGCATGTGCCGCAAGTCAGTCGCCCACAAATGCGCTCAACGATTCGTTCATCTGGAACTTCGATGGCCAGCACATGACTGATGTCAGCGAGTTCGCTGAGGGCTTCTGCTTGTGGAACGGTGCGTGGAAAACCGTCGAACATCACGCCGTCAACCGCATCCGGCTCCTGAATGCGCTCCTCGATAAGGGCGAGAATCACCTCGTCAGGCACCAAAGCGCCTTCGTCCATGTAGCGCTTGGCTTCCAGGCCAACTTGCGTGCCAGCTTTCACGGCGGCACGGAGCATGTCGCCGGTGGAGACTTGGGGAAGGCCGGTGTGTTCCATGATGCGTTGTGCTTGAGTGCCTTTGCCTGCACCTGGAGGACCGAACAAGACGATGCTGCCCATGGGTTTGGGAGATGGTCCTCCCTTTCAACCTTCATCATTGGTTTTGCCGGGCCAGCCATTCGTGACCGTAGTGCTGCCACTGCTCGATGGTCCAACCCGCTGGAAGCCCGGTGGAGGGTAGTGGAGGTGCTTGCGTGGGTTGCACAGGCAGGGCTACCGGCGGAACAGCCGTGGGTTGGGGGAGCGGTGGTAGGGCTTTCGAGGCCGAGGGAGGCAAGCCGGCGGGAGGCATGCCTGCGGGAGGAAGCGCTGCTGGAGGAACTGCTCTTGGCGGCATACCGGACGGGGGCAGACCCGAGGGTACGGCTGCAGGGACAGCGGGCAATTCCATCGATTGCATGATCGCTTGCGCAATTTCTTCATCGCTGACTTCCCCGCTGGTGAGTTCGTCGACCGCCGTCCCGAGGTCCAAGGCATCTCCTCTTCGCAAGCCAAGCGTGTCGGGGTCTCCATGCGTGTCCGGTGCAACGAGGTCGGTGCTGTTGTCAACCAATTCCCCGCCCTTCTTCATACGCCGAGCCAAGACCACGGCACCAGCAAGCAAAACGGTCACCAAACCCACGCTCACTGCGGGAGGCAAGACGCTGAAAAGACCCGAAGAACCCGTGGCGGTCGATGCGCTGACCTCGAGCGTCAGTTGACCCAAGAGACCGTCGTTATTTGTGAGGTTGAGGTAGAGCGTGGAGATACCTCGTGCGGCGTTTTCCTTGGGCTTGAGGGTCACCTCAACCGTCACGTTTTCGCCAACGCCAAGGTTGACAACACTCGGTTCCACCCGAATCGTCCAATCTGGCTTTTGGGCCATTTCATCATCGAGAAGTGCAACAGTGAGGTCTGCCGAGAGGGGCACGTTGCCGTCGTTGCGCACCACGAAGGAGGACGTCCTCCCATCATCCCGAGAAATACCGAGCAATTCCTTCCCTGTCAACGCCGAAGTAAGGTTGCCAAACATCGAATCCAACACGCCGACGGTCACGGTTTGGGAGGCTTCCACGAAACGTCCGTTGTTGGTGGCGTTGACCATCACCAGCAGCTCAAACGCCTCTTGGGTTGCGGGGGTACCGGCAGGAGGGATCAAACCGAACCGGACGATTTTTTCCTCCCTTGGTTCGAGATACACGGTGGGGTTTGCAAAACCAACACGCCAGCCATCGGGAGCCAAACCGTGGGTCCAATTCAGACCCAGATTGGTGTTGCCGGTGTTCTTGACCACAAATTCACCGTACGTGAACAGGTCGGAAATCACCGCATCGATGCGCAGGTTTTCAGGTGCCGTGAGTTGAACGCCCAATTCGTCCTTCACCACCAAACGAGTGATGTTTTGCCGGAAGTTCGACAGGGATCGTTCCGTGCGGATGGTGAAGGAGTTGGAATCACCTTCCTCTGCCGTTAGCGGCACGGCGAAGATAAAGTGAACAACGGCCTCATCACCAGGGCCGAGGGAGAGGGAGAGGCGACGGGTGTCGCTGATCTCGTCGTAGTTGACTTGTATGGCCCATTGCGGGTTATCAGGCAAGACCGTGACGTCCAAGTCGACCATGATGTTGCCGGTGTTTTCGATGCTGAGGTTCATGTGAACTTGTTGCCCGCTATCAACCGCAAGGTCGGGTGAAAGGTGGTTTGGCCCCACACGACCGTCGTCGTCCATCAAATGCACATTAAACGACTCTTGCGCGAGAACCGTAATCGTCACGGTTTCCGTGAAATTCATGTTCGGGTCGGTGGCGGAAGTCACGTAACAGGTTACTCGGTCCGTATCACCAGCAGCGGGCAAGCCGTTGGCCACTTCCGGCACGATCACCCGGATCGACATCGGGAGATATTCGAGGATGTTCAAGGCTTCAAAATCCAACTGCGAAGAATTGGATGAACCCAACATGACCTGCCAGCGATTCTCCGAAAGGCATTCCATGCTGTATCGCGCCGGTGCATTGCCGGTGTTGCGCACGGAGATGGAAAAGAAACTGGAGCCTCCCGGAATCGCCTCAAGGCCGATTGTTCCGGCTGCGACCACTTGAACTTGGTCAATCTGTTCGGCTTCGATAAAAATCCGTTGTGTATGAGCGACGGTGGGTTGCATTTCGTACCTCGCCGTGACCTCAACAACGTATGTTCCGGAACGGACATAACGAGGATTTGATGAGCCCGTGAGGTCGGCGTCAATGTCTTCAAGACGGAGGTTCAGGGAGTTATTGGCGGTTGAAGTTCCTTGGGCCGTCAACATGAATGTCGACGCTTCGCTGAATGTACGAGTCCATTGGTCTGGACTCGGCAGGAAGAAGTCGTCACGCCCTGGGGCAGGAATTTGAACCGTGGTCACCGAGAGTTTCACGGATTGATTGCCTGTACCTTCGTGCAGGATAGAAAGTGGAATATCAATCCCTGAATCGTTGCGAACATCGAGGACCATGTTGGCGTTGCTCGCGCGGTCCTCAGGCGAGGTTGGGATGCTACCGTCCGGATTCTCGACCACCACACGAACACCAAGAGCTTTGACCTCGACATCCTGGACCAAGACGTTGTTGTCAATCCCGTTAACCGCATCGTTCATCTCCACCACGGTGTTGTTGGTATCAATGGACAAGCGCAGTTGGTGAATTCCCGTGGTGGAGAACTGGTGGAAGATGGTTGTTGAGTCGATCATGCCCGGGCCAAGGCTCGGGCGTGTTGCGGTCGCCAACGTGGTTTGGGTGGTGAGGTCTTCCAACTTGATGGAGAACGAAGGGGTTTGGCTGGTTCCTTGGTTCGCCCAAGCGATCCGGATGGAGATCAGGTCGTCTTTGAGCGGGTTCGCTGATGAGGTCAAGATGCTTCCATCAAAGACCACGAGGTCCGCTTGAGGCGTGGGTGTGGCCACCGCCGTCATGACAAGTGCGAAATCTTGCGTCGACCCGCTTCGATGAACCACCTTGACAATCCAACTTTCGGTCACAGCGGGGAGCGTACCCGGTGCAATGCGAATCCGTTCGACATTGTTGAGGTCATCTGCAACGCCTCCCGAAGTCGAAAATCCTGAGACAAAGTTGTTCCCTAGCCATTCCGTACCGTCAGGACCAACGAGGAGTAAATCGAGGTCGTTAACAAGGCGGCTCTCGGATTGTGCTGCGTTGGCGCTCCCTGCGAGGTCCGTCCACGTCAGGGTCAAATCAAGACCATGGTTCGGGTTCAGGTCAAAGGAATACAACAACCCAAAGCCTGGCTCAAGGGATTTCTTGTCGTCAAAGAAGGTGTCCAAGGGTGTGGAGCCGTCCATCGGAAGCACGGTCCGCTCGAGATTCACTTGACCCCAGCCTTCAGCGGCGTTGGGAATGTCGGGGGCGCCAAGATCGGTTGCACCGTTGATGAGGGCGCCCTTGACCAAAGCGCTGGAAGGCGAAGATACCATGGCTTGTTCTCGAATGAATTCTCGTGTCAAGGCTGCGACACCGGAGGCCACGGCCGTAGCTTGCGAGGTGCCACTCAGCGACATGTAGTACGCATTCCCGCTCGCATGCGATCCGGAGAGGCAATTCGAACCCGCTGGATTCCGAGCTTCTTCAGCGAGTCCGGAGCAAATCCCGACACCAGGGGCCACGATATCGGGCTTCACACGACCATCCAAACTCGGTCCGAGCGATGAGAAGTTGGCGACGGCCCCCACGCCAGGGGTTCCGCTTGCCCCGGTGGTTGACGCACCCACAGCGATGACGTTCTTTGCCGTCGCCGGTGAGGTCACTTGCGATGGACCGGACCCGCCACGGTCGCCGACGGAGAAGATGGGCGTCAAATCCTTTCGGTCGTGGACGAAGGTGTCAACGGAACGAGCATCAGCGGTGTATTGGCCGTAATTTCCGTTCAAGCCCCAAGCATTGACCGAAAGGCGGGCAGTCATCTGTTCTGCATCCCGAAGCATGTCGTAAATTGAGCCAATTCGTCCAAACGTTCCGGTAGGGTCGTGTTCGAGCGCGTACATCACAAGTGTTGCCGAGGGCGCCATGCCTTTGGCTGCGGCATCGCCCGACCCGTTGCCCAAGACCGTGACAGCGATGTGAGTGCCGTGGCCACCGTTTGAATCGGCCGGTGACGGATCAAGGCCAAACTGTGTGTAGGTCGCTGCAACACGCCCGGAAAGGTCGGGGTGGTTACTGTCGAGTCCGGTGTCGGCGATAGCGACCATCTCACCAGAACCGTCGAGGGTGAAGGTGGCGTTGTTCGCCGTGCTTTGAACTCCAGAAACGGCGTAGGCCAAAGCGTTGTGGACCCGAAGTTCATGTCCCGGTTCAGTCCAAAGAATCCGTCCGTCGTGTGCGACGTTTTGGACGAAAAGATGAGCGATTTCTGGTCCAACGGTGGCGGTGCATGACCAAGCATCACAAGCAGCTTCGGTTGCCCCGTAACGCACCAAATCCGTTGCAAGAACGCCGTAGCCGCCCAATGCCAGGTCCGATGCCGGCAAGAGATGAACGGTTGGCGAGGAGGCCGGGTTGTCGACGAGGGATGGAGCCAATCGCCAGCCGGGTTGTTGAGAGCCGAACCAGCGAACGTGTTCGCTTGAAGCGAGTCCGGTAACGGCGGTATCCGGACTTTCTGGAAGGCGAAGCAACCAAGCCTCGTCTCCGGAAGCGTCGAGCACGGTCAAGCCGAGGTCCTCTGCGATGGATTGCATGATGTCACCGTTCGGCGTGTTCAATTGGACGACCACAAGGCCGGTGTGCGCCATGTCTTCCGATCTGGTGAGTTCGCTTGGCATGGTCGGGCCCGTCGAGAGCAAGGGGTCGAACGAACCTGCTGCTTGGTGAACGATCCCGGTGGAGGGGTTGAGCGAGGATTCGAACATCGTTGCGGCGGGCATTTGAGACCAATGCTCTCGGGCGATTTCGAGCCGTTGTGCCTCGGACAAAGGCTCGATAACAGGGGGGTTGATTTCGTCGGTGAAGGCGAGAGAATCGTTCGACGAAATCGGTTCAACAGCACCGGTGAGAGGGGTTGAAACCAACAAAAAGAGGACGACGAAGAGCCATGCCCTGGATTTCATGGTCATCGGACGCCCACCCGTCTTTTGAATCAACCTCTTGCGTGTGCTGAATCCGTGCAGTGAAGCGTCACAAGCCGTTGTATGCTGAGATGGCAGCATCCGTCTTCGCAACCGAGGCACGCCAGTCATCCTCGGTACCCATCAAAGCACGAATTGCATCCACGTTTTCGGGTATCACATCGGATTCTTGATGGATGGCTTGGAAATAGTACAGCGTGTTGCCGTCGAGTTTCACACCGTCTTCCCAGATGAAGATTTCATGCAAATCTCCCCACTTCCTGCCGATATCACGGGCGTACTCCATCACTTCTGCCGTTGTGGAAATACTTGTTTCAGCGCCGTTCATGATGATGATCCGTGGTTCATTCATCCACAATTCAATGACCGATTCGGTGGTTAAACCGTGGTCATCAGGCAAGGTCGCCACGATGGAATGGCAGTGCATCAAGGTCGTCGGGACGGCAACCGCCATGGAATTGATTTGAATCTCCGGTTTGACGGTCATCACGTCCGGACCATGATGTGAGGGAACTTTGAGCACGGGCTTGATGGCATTGATGGGGCCTTTAGCAGAGTCGCCCGGGTCGGCAGCGCGCCGTATCATCGTGCATTCAACCTTCAGACTCCCGCAGAGGTTGTACAACGGGACGAGGGTGCGGGAAAGTCCTGTGGTGTTGCAAGAGACCACGCGGGTCCCTTTCACGTTCAGGTTTTCGAGGTGGTTGGCCGATGAGGTGTACGACATCCCCGCCATGTCGTGTGTTTCCCCGCCCTGGAAAATGTACTTCACACCTGCAGCGAGGTAGGTTTCTTTGTTCGCTGCACCAACCTTCCCGGGAGAGCAATCCACCACCACGTCGGCAACAGCAAGCAGATCGCTAAGTCCACCATGACACTCGTATCCTGCTTCGCCAAAAGCGGCAATTCGGTCGGCATCATCAAAGGTGCAATACAACGGGAAACCCTTGCGAACTGCGAGGTCACAACCAAACGAGGGGCGTGTTTTGGTGACACCGATGACGACCATGTCGTCTTGCGCATCAACAGCATCCGCAACTCGCTTTCCAATTGTCCCGTATCCGTTGATGGCGACTTTAACGGTCATGACCTTCTCCATGCTCCGCTCATTGAGCCCGTCAATAAAGCCTTCTTCGCCTTTCCAAAGACGGCAGTTGGGAGAAAACACGGACCGTTGGGAAGTGATGGATAGCAGGCTATTTGGGTGATGGTTGAAACCAGAGGTCATGGCGGATATCCACGAGGTGGTCACAAGGTCGTTGAACATCAACGAGAAACTCGGTCCCCGCCTGAAGGCTGCCGCCGAACAAAACGCCATTCTCCGCATCGGTTGGACCAATGCGGGGGACCCTGTCCCAAAGAACGGAGAATTGGGGTTGTGCCCCGCACTCCCTGAAGGCGCTCGGCTCCGGGCACTTGGCGTTCTCGGGTCGTGGGTCGCTGCCTTCGGACAGGGTGGTTCGTTCACGATTCAAGGCGATGCCGGGTCGTTCCTTGGTGCAGCGAACCTCGGCACAACCGTGGTCTGTGAACAAATGGCGGGCCATTTCACCGGTTACGCCATGGCCGACGGCAGCATCACGGTTCTCGATGGAACCGGTGACGACGCCGGCGCAGCCATGCGAGGCGGCACCTTGGTCATCCGAGGTGCAAGCGGAGCTCGAATTGGTGGTGGCATGGAGGGAGGGCTCATCGTGGTCCACGGCGATGTAGGGCCTGACCCTGGAGCAGGCATGAGCGGAGGGCGCATCGTTATCAACGGCCGCTGCCCACCTCCAGCACCCGGCGTGCTGCTTCGCCCCCTTGAAGCGGATGAGGTCAAAGAAATCAACGCCACACTTGACGATGAATCCTTGCACGTTCCCTCCGATGCGGTCTGTTTAATGGCCCAAGAAAAACTCCATCTTGAGCACGGCGGGTTCGTGGTCTCCTCAGGCGACCTCTCTCAAATCGGCCTCATCAACGAAGAAAATCCTCCGTTGAGAACCTACCAGACCGTCGACACCGTCGCCTTGATCGGAACCCGCGACGAGGTGAAATCGTTGGCCCTTCCGGTACCCCTCCTGGCGAATTTGGTCAGCGGCAGCACCATGTCGCCGGACGGGAACACCCCTGCAGATGTGACCTCGATTCTCAATCGTCATCCTGCGCTTGTTGAAGCCGAGCCACGCGCCGTTGATGTGATGTTGATTGGTCAATCCAACCTCCTCGACGTGGCTTCTTGGCTTCCAGACGCTGGAGGCTTCGCCGTTGACCTCGACGAACTTCCCCCCATGAACGCCGAGCAACTCGACGGTTTGCTTGTCGCTTTACGCTCCGTCGCATCAACCAACGTTCCGGTGGTCCTCATCCAAGGCATCAGCCGCATCCAAGCCTTGCACGCAAGGGCCGCCTACCACGGTGTCGATGTTGCCATGGCTCGAATCGAAGACGGGTCTGGACTCTCTGAAGCAGCCGCCCTTCCCATGATGGGGCGCTCCAAAAAAGAGCATCTCCAAGGTACGATGACGCAAGCGGGGTTGCTTCTGGGTTTTGCTGCATCGGGTCACGACCTGGCTGTTTTGATGGCCTCGGGAGTTGACCTCGTTGCGTGCGTTGCTCCTACGGCGGACGGCGAAGACATCGCTTACTGGCTTCAGGGAACCCAAGATGACCTTGCGCACCACCTTCGCCGCATCGGTTTGAGCAGCGTTGACCTACTGGACCGAAAGCACCTCAGAGCCTTGGACCAGGAAACGGCCGCCGTCAGTGGCCTACGCCTTGCAGGTTACGGTCGCCCTCTCCCCCATTGGTTCGCACGGTAGGTGAAGACATGCCCACCATCTCCATCCCCCAGTCACTCCTCACCTCGTTGATGGAAAAGCGAGGTCTCGTCCATGATGTGAGTCAAACACACGAGGAATTGCCGCTGTTGGGAACGGACATCGACACATGCAACGAGGAAACCCTTGACATCGAGATTTTCCCCGACCGTCCCGACTTGTTGAGCGGCGAGACCTTGGCGTTTGCCATGGCTCCATTTCTGCACAATGCAGCGGCACAACCCGATATGGAGACCTCACCAAGCGGAATCACCGTTTCCGTGGACCCGAGCCTCACTTCTGTCCGCCCGGTGGTCCATTGCGCCGTCGTCCGTGACGTTGATTTGCCCGGCGATGCCGCTGAACTTGACCTCTTCATCAAGGGCTTGATGGACCATCAAGAGAAACTGCACTTCGCCATCGGGCGGGGGCGGCGGCGTGTCTCCATCGGCGTCCATGATTTGGCCAAACTGCGCCCTCCCTTCCGTGTTGTCACCGTTCCTGAAACCGCGACATTTGTTCCACTCGCCTGTGATGAGCCGATGACGATTCAACAGATTTTGGAACTCCACCCCAAAGGAACGGAATACGCACATCTTTTGGAAGGGAACGACGCTTATCCTCTGATCTTGGACGACAACGATGATGTCCTCTCCTTCCCGCCCATCATCAACGGCGACCATACAACCGTAACGCACAACACCCGGGACTTCTTCATCGATGTTACCGGATGGGACGAACGAGCTTGTGAATCCTCTTTGATGCTCATTTGCCTCCAACTGATGGAGCGTGGAGGGAGGGTTCAAACCGTTGACATCACGACGTGTTCCGGCGAAAAGCGTACCCTCCCCGTAGGCGAAGGCCAACGCCACATCGTCCCCGAAGAGTTGGTCACCAGTCTGCTTGGAAGAAGCTTCAGCGACGAGGATTTGCACCACGCCATCAATCGCATGGGCGGTCGGTTTGAGGGTCGCCAAGCCGTTGGTGAAAGCGCCCCAGAACGGAGCAGAAAGATGGCGGTCGCCAGGGCTGGTAGTTCCGAACTCGTCTTTACGATGCCACGATGGCGATTTGATCTTCTGCATCCCGTGGACCTCGTGGAAGAGTTGGCCATCGGCCACGGCTACGAGGACTTGGGTGTAGACCACCCCAAAGCCCAATTTACGGCAACAGCACGTCCGGACCACCACCTTCGCCGACGATTGAGGGATGCGATGCAAGGCCTTGGCATGATGCAAATTCAATCCCTCACCCTCTCCAACGAACGGGACCAGTTCACCAATATGCGATGGGAGCCACAACATGCCGTGACAAAAATCACCAACCCCATCACGGTGGAGCACACCGTCTTGAGGCAACATCTCCTTCCGGGTTTGCTTCGACTGCTGGGTGCGAATCGACATCATGACCTGCCTCAATCGGTGTACGAATTGGGAACGGTGGTGCGTAACCACGCGAACACCGAGCGACTTGCGTTCTTGACCGCTGAGCGGGCTGGAGGTTTTGCAGCGGTTCGGGGACGAATCCAAGCCCTCTGTACCGACATGGGCGTGACCGATTGGTCGGTGGAAGCCTTGCCTGACGGAGAGGGGCCGTGGCTCGCAGGCCGGTCGGCCAAGGTTCTGGTCAACGGAACCTGGGTGGGATGCTTTGGAGAACTTGACCCTGCCGTCGCCGTCCTCTACGACCTCCGTGTCCCCTTGAACGGAGCAGAGTTTGACGTCACAACGCTCGCCAGTTTGGTCGATGACCCCGTTTGAGGAAGAAGCATGTGCGGCCGATTCGCACTTGCGACGCCGCTCGAAGACATCGCAGCGCAGTTTGCGTCTGAACCCCTTTCCGATTTGACGCCGTTCACGCCATCGTGGAACATTACCCCCACAACCATGGTTCCCGTCATGACCCAGCACGGTGTCCATGGCGAGAGCCAAGTGCCGCGGCACTTTCGAATGATGCAGTGGGGATTTCGAGCATCATGGGCGAAACCCAGTCATCGCGAGCCCATCAACGCCCGGCTCGAGTCCGTTCATGAAAAGCCAATGTTCCGTTCGGCCTTTGAACGACGGCGGGGGGTGGTGGTCGCTGATGGATGGTACGAGTGGATGACGACACCCCGTGGAAAGGTTCCTTTTTACCACCACCGAGTGGACAAGAATCCGTGCCTCTTTGCGGCGATATGGGACACGTGGATTTCGGAGGGGAATGTGCTTGAATCCTTTGCCATGTTGACCCGTGGTTCCAATGCAGATTGTGCCCCGGTTCATGACCGGATGCCGGTGTTGCTCACAAACGAACATCTCGGTTTGTGGCTCACCGAAGGTGAACAACCCGATGAGACGCCGACCTCAACCATCGCCCGTCACCCCGTTTCCACGGAAGTGAACAGAGTGACTGCGAACCATCCCGGACTGATCGAGCCGATACCAACCTTGTTTGATCAGGAATACGGCTGATACGAACCGTTTTCCCCCAACGTGTACGGTGTTGGCTCAAACGAACCGTCAGCATGTCGTTTGTAATGATAGCCATCGGTGTGATGAACCCAAGTCACGGTCTCATCAGAGGGGACATCACCCCCATCGGCCGATGGACTCACAACGCTTGCCGGTTCATCCTCCAAAGATGACACCGGTTCATCCGAAGCCGTTACGCCGTCGTAGTGGACCGACTGGTCCGTCGCCGCTTCAACGGTTTGAGAGCCGTCGCCGAAGAGAGCGAGGGCATCTTTGTACGCCTCGGTATCCGAGGTCACCAGTGGTCGGGCATGTGGGTCTTCGCCTCGCTTGTAGACCATGGGTGCAGGAGGCGCCTCATCCACTTCAGCAACGGTATCCTTTTTCTTGAACGGCCAAAACGGAGGCATGAACTGTGCGTGTTCGACTTGATTCAAGAAACCTACGCTACGGCTTAATCCAGCATGAAGGGGTGTGTTTCATAGGGGGCCTGCCTAAGCCGAGTTCATGCGCTGGGTGGCTGTCTTGGTCCTTTTGGTGCTCCCCACCTTGAACCCTGTGTTTGGTGCGGAAAGCCATCCTGAGGGACGTGATGAAGACGTCATCGGCGCAATAGCCCCAACTGAGGTCATTGTGCATCAAAACGAGACCGTCTCGACGTACATCACGGTTCAAAACAAGGCAGACGTGAACCAAGCCCTGACGATAGAGGTGTTAAGCGTGCCCGAACCGCTCACGGTCATCGGCTTACCCCTTTCCGAAATCGTCGTCCCGAACCACTTGAGACAACTGGTGTTTTCCATCAAAGCCAACGCATCCGCAGCATTCCAAAACCACACGGTCTCGTTTAGCGTTTCAAGTGACCTCGAAGGGGCGGAATCGAAAACCATCACCATGAATGTCATCGTTGCACCTTGGTCCAATCTCAACTTTGGCTCCCAAGGCGTGAGTCAATTCACGGTCGATGAGAAGGTACGAACCTCCGTTGCGATGAACCTCACAAATAACGGAACCCTGGCTGACAACGTTTCGTTCTCTCTCTCCACCAACTCGGGATGGGACTGGGGTTGGCAGATGCAAAACGTCGTTGGAGGCCAGGCACACCTCGTTGTTCAGCCAAACCAACTCGTCTACGCCTACTTTTGGGTTGATGTCCCCGCCATCCAAAACGGCATGCCTCTCTTTGAAACCGGTCCGAGGTTCACCCTCACGGCCACTTCGTCCCTCGACAGAGCCGCAGTTCAATGGTCGGTCGATTTGATGATGAATGAAAAGAAAAACGCCACGATTGACACTTACGATCCGTTTTTGGAAGTTGCACCCAATCAGGACGGGCGCCTGTATGCGGTCGTTCGCAACGTTGGGAACACACCCAACACGCTGAACATCACCCTCCAACCCTTGGATGAAAACGGTGAGATCCTCGCTGGATCAACGCCATCCGACCGATTCACGCAGGAGGGTTGGGTTGTTGCGCTTTTTGGAGGTTTAGAAGACATCACTCTCCAACCCAACGAGAGCCGAACTGTTGAGATCGGTTTTCAAGCACCCAATGAATTCGCAGGCAGCATGCACATTCAACTCCAAGTTTTTGCAAGCGGTGCGAGTTCCTTGTTGCGAACGGCACCGATGACGGCCACCATCAACCGGACAACATCTGCTTCGGCAACCTATACCGAAGACGGGTGCAATAACATTCTTCCCGAACAAGCGTGTTCAGCGACCATCAGCGTCCTCAACACGGGCAATTCGTACAACACCTATGTCCTGCGCCTCGGTGAAGTAACGGACGGGTTTGAGGTCACCCTCCCTCCCGAGGAGATGCTCGTTCAAGAAGGCCAAACCAAAACCTTCGCCCCTCTCAACGTGACCACAGATGAGGGGAGCATTGCGTTCATGACCGGCGTTGCCTCCATCGAAGTTCTGGGCGATGCCGGAACCGTCCTTGATACGGTCAGCATTCCTTTGGTCGTTGGACCCGAAATCAAGTGGACCTTCAGAAACATTGCTGAGCAAGTCAACGCCAGGGGCCGGCTCACCATCGCCATGGAAGCGAGAAACGATGGAAACGCCATCGATGGGCTCATCGTCCAACTGCAATCAAGCCATGTGGTTGATATGGGGTTCATACCTCCTGAAAACGCCGTTTATGAAGACGATGTTGAGTTTCCGCGGTCCTTTGAAATCAACGACATCCCCCTCAATTCCAACTTCACCATTCGAGCTTGGATTCAACTCCCGCAGGACCAAGTCAACAACGGCACGGTCACCATCACCACCACCATTCGGTCACGCTACGCTCCTGAATTACCGTTTGTCCACACCTCAACGGGCGACTATCTTGGACAAGCTTGGCAACCGGCGGATGAAGAGGACGGAGCCATTGATTGGGGCGGAATAGCGAGCACGGCAGTACTCTATGTCAAAGCATGGTCGGGTGTGCTGCTTGCAATCGTCTTTGCGAGCCTTGTGATTTACAAAGCGGTCATCGACCGTGATCGTCGATTGAAGCAGCAAAACGTACTGCCTTACCAAGAAACAAGTGCAGAAGACGATTGGATGACCCGTTACCAAAAAGAGACAACACCTGAAGAAGTTCTTGAAACGCCTCGCGAGCCCTTGCAAGCCGTCCCCAAAGAGACCTACGAAGCCATGTTCCGTCACGCTCACGGGCAACCGAGCCAACCTCAGTCCCCGGTTGATAATGCACTTGTCAGTGCCGCAACCTTGGTGTTGGACAAACGGACTGAAGACTTTGGGAAGGCCAAGGCAGATGATCTCCTGTCATCGCTTCAACATCAAGGTCTCCTCCCTGCACCTCCCCTTGGGGATGGAGCAGCACCTGCCTCCGTGATGTCCGAGGTTCAATCGCTTGAGGCGCAGAACATCCTCACCAATCAAAAACCCGAGGATGATTTGGAGTTTTGAGCATGAACTGGCATGTAGGCGTGGACGAGGCCGGTAGAGGCCCGGTTCTCGGACCTCTCATGGTAGGTGTATGTGCAATCCCAGAGGGCGATCTTGCCTTGTTAAAAGAACAAGGAGTTCGCGATTCCAAAGACCTCTCGCCCAAAAAAAGGCGGGAACTTGAAGACTGGTTCACCAAAGAAAGCGAGGAGCGCGGATGGTTTGGTGGAGTCATCACCCTTTCTGCTGAGCGAATCGACCTCGCCATGCGAGAAATAAGTCTCAACCTTCTCGAAGTACAAGGATTTCAAGAAGCACTGCTTTTGCTGCCGCAACGCTCAGACCTTTCTGTCATGGCGGATGCGTGCGATGTGAACAGCGAACGCTTCGCTCGACGCATTGTGGACGGTTTACCGGATTGGCCCTGGACGAACTCAACGGTACGAGCAGAGCACAAAGCCGACGAACGGCATGTCGTCGTAAGCATGGCCAGCATCCTCGCAAAAGAAGCGAGAGAACGTGCCGTCAATGCCATCGAAGAACGGCTTGGTTTCGCAATCGGCTCGGGGTATCCAAGCGACCCCACAACGCAACGCGCGCTTCCCGATCTCTGCCCTCAAACCGGTCTTGATGTTGATCTCCGCTGGGGGTGGGCGACAGTCAAGCGGTTTTGGGAAACGAACCGAGCAGGTCATGTTCCCGTACGGGGGAAACCTCAGACCCACCAGCGAACGCTGTTTGATGACACCCGCCCACGCATTACTTGAAGGGGCGGCACCACGCAGGAGTGAACGGCATGGATTGGAAACCCGATGAAGCAACGGAGGCCGTCATCCGCCACTTGGCCATCCAAAACGCTCTGGAGTATGAAGGAAAGGCGGCCGTGGGTTCCGTGATTGGACGCATCATGGCAACACGAAGCGATCTTAGGCCCCACGGAAAGGCCGTCAACGGGTTGGTCGCTCAACGGGTTTCGGAGGCCAACCAACTCGCAGAAACAAGAGGATTGGATCACCTTCGTTCCATTCTCGAAAACGAAGCACCTCATCTGCTGGAAAAGCGGTCAACGAAGCCACGAAAAGAAGGCCTTACAGAACTCACCAACGCGACCCAAGGTGAGGTTGTTCTGCGTTTTGCACCCAATCCGAACGGTCCGTTGTCCTTCGGCCATGCTCGTGGTCTTGTCATCAACAACACCTACCGGGAAATGTACGATGGTGTCTTCATTCTCCGCTTTGACGATACGGACACGAAAGTCAAGCCGCCCATGTTGGAGGCTTACGAACAAATCGTGGAAGAGGCGACTTGGTTGACAGGGCGGGCACCGGACCGGGTGGTCATCGCATCCGACCGATTGGAGCACTATTACAAACACGCTGAGCAAATGTTGGAGAATGGATTCGGCTACGTTTGCCGTTGCTCGGCTGACGCGTTCAGAGAACACCGACAAGCGAAGACGAATTGCCCGTGCCGAGATCAGAGCCCTTCGGACAACCTGACCCTGTGGAAAGGCATGCTGAAAGGCGCATACAAGCCCGGGGATGCAGTTGTTCGGGTGAAAACCGAAATGGATCTGAAGAATCCGGCGTTAAGGGATTGGCCTGCATTGAGGATACAAGACACGAAGGCCCACCCTCATCCTCGACCAGAAGTTGGGTCGACCTACGACGTTTGGCCCCTCTTGGACTTCCAAAGTGCAGTGGAGGACCATCTCCAGGGCGTCACGCACATCGTGCGAGGTAAGGATTTGATGGACTCCACCCGAAAGCAAACCTTGCTTTACGAACACTTCGGTTGGAAATACCCCGATACCTTGTATTGGGGAAGAGTCAAGGTCCACGAATGGGGTGGTTTTTCCACCTCGCAAATGCGCAACGACATCGAAGCGGGTCTTTACGATGGGTGGAACGACCCAAGATTGCCCACGCTTTCGGCACTGAGGGACCGTGGAATTCAAGCTAAAGCCCTCGAGCAATTTTGGCTTGAACTCGGCATTACGCAAAAGGACATTTCCGTCCCGTTGGCGACGCTTTACGCACACAACACGAAAGCGGTTGACGACGACGCACCACGTCTTTCTTTCGTAAGGAATGCCGTGGCCTTCAAACTTGAAGGTGAACATCCAACCGAGGTCAAGGTCCCGGTTCACCCCAACCACCAAACGATGGGGTGGCGAACTTGGAAATTGAACGAAAATGCAGTTTGGCTTGAGGCCGATGACATAGAAAAAATGGATGTCCGTTTGAAGGAATTCGCCGATGTGGAACTCCACGACAATGAAGCCCGCATCACGTCCATCGAGCGCCACCATTCGCATCCGGTGATCCACTGGTTGCCTGCTTCTCACGCCAGCGAAGGAATTCTCTTGGAAACGAAGAATAACCAGATTCAACGAATCAGCGGTCAACTTGAGCACCACACGCACGAAGCAGGAACCATCGTTCAGTTGGAACGAATCGGCTACGCCCGTGTCATGGACGACGGTAGCCTGATGGTGTGCCATGAAACAACGGACGAACCCTGAGCCCAACCTACAAAGAGCCCAACGCCTGTCGCGTGGCATGGGCAAAACCGTGCGGGACCTCACGCTTGACGACGAACACATGACCATCGGTAGCGACGATACGGTTCAGGAAGCTGCGAAGCGGTTGCTGACCGTCCCTGGCGGGATCTTGGTGGTCCTGAACGATGAAAACCGAGTCCAAGGGGTTCTTGGACAACGGCAACTGGTCAAAGCCTTGGCCGATGGCGTTGATGCTACCGCTGATCGATGCCACGAACACATGGAGATGGATTTGATGACCGTCCGTTTGGATGACGACCTGAAAGCCGTTCTTGCGGATGTGCAGGCACGTAGCCCACAGGCGGTAGTAGCGGTGGACGATAACGACGAATTCATCGGCTATTTTTCGCCGGGCGACTATCAAGAAGCGGTTCAACTCGTGAAGAACCTCAAAGATTTGAGATTGTGATCAAGCAACCAATTTGATAGTCCGCTGACATCCTTTGCAGGCAAAGCGATGGGGTCGTTCCGTTGTGGTAACCGCATTTACAGTATGGCAGGCCGGACACGGCACCGTCGGATGCACCTGCTGAGAGCGAGGAGGACGGCCGCCAATCATCCGAGGACTGGCAATGGCCGTGACCCACCACACGAAGGAAACGACGCCCAAGGCAATGCCGATGAACAGTGGAGGATACCCGAAGATGGTCACCATCAGTGCCACGGGAACGAGGACGAGTTCGAGATAGAGGTAGGTCCGTCGCCGCTGACGCGTCAATCGTAACCCAATGACGAAGGAGGCGAAGAGAGCTGCAATCGTCAGCGCCGTCAGGGAAAGCGGTGCAAAAGCGATGGAAGAGGTCGGTAGGGTGGCCAACGTGAATTTTTCACCCTGTTCAATGCCATCTCCGCT
>Ga0181605_10000589_pt1 | contig 35672 bp, 47 predicted proteins | sample 041ome_11_FD_148676 | JGI IMG/M metagenome (GOLD analysis project Ga0181605, IMG submission 148676) | Coastal salt marsh microbial communities from the Groves Creek Marsh, Skidaway Island, Georgia - 041411US metaG (spades assembly) | ecosystem: Environmental > Aquatic > Marine > Intertidal zone...
CCTGATGATTCAGATCTTCCCATAAGCAAGCAGGAAAGCAGGGTTTTCGTGGAAGGGGATGATGTGTCTGGACAAGATCAATTAGTTCAAGACATCTGCGCAGCGGTTTGGACTGATGCCTGAGTACGTTGTTGAAGGCGGGTTTATCAGATTCAGCGTAACTCTTAGCAATAACGAAGATCTTGTTGTTGAAATTCCAGAAGAAGAGAACCCTGAAGCGGCAATTGCCAGCTTTATCACTAAAGAAGAACAAAGGCTGGAATGGCTAAAACAATTGAATCAAGGATAATCACGGTAGGGAACGGCCTTTCAGGGGGGGCTTGGGGTTATGACTTCGGGCCGCCTTTTGGCAGCCCTTATGGGTCTATTAATAATTCTACAAGTCTGATCTACGGAAATAATCTAATCAAGGAGGTTTGGTGGTTACCGCAAGACAGTGGGACTATTACCTTTGGTTTTGACGGTGTTCATGACAATGAAGGCTGGGACACCGTTGAAATAAATGGCACCAGCTATTCCCGTACCAGTATGACTTATGCGGCAACCATCACTGATTATTATGGGCCTAAAACTTGGTGGTATTTAGACGGCGTTTCAAATCCAATTCCAGAAACGGTTGGGGCAACCTTTACGGTAAACGTAAAGCATAATGGCGCTCGGTCGGCAAACGGTGAAATAACTTTAAACGACATTCACCAAGACGCTGGAGGGTCTAGCGGAACCTCTGTTTCAATAAACGATGCAGACGTTAGAGCTTTAAGCTGGTACGGCCTTATAAACGGCACAACCCCTGCTTCTGGCGCTACACAACGATTCACTGACTTCTATTATCCGTCAGCCATTAATGACACTACGATCCTGAGAAGAGTTAGCTCAACTGCAACAGGAGGAACAAACGGCACCACCAGCTTGACGGCGATGGTCAGCACAGGGGGCAATGGTTTTAATCAAACTTTTGATGGGGATTATTCCGTAACGGTTCAAGCAACGAGCACAGACACTTTCATCAAAATAAGATCATCGTCTGGTACAAAAACCGTTTATGACCGAAACGGAAACAGCTCAACTGGAGCTGCAATGGAGGAGATGTGGAAATCAACAGGCTTCCCAGCAGCGTATTGTGCAATTCAAAGCACATCAACCTACACATTTGTAAATTCTATTTTTCCGTCTGGATGGAGCTATAGCAGATTACCCAATGAAGCTCCAGCAGTTGGCACTCATTTAAGTAGCAACAGCTTAACGTCTTTTACGTCAATGACTGAGAATACTGAATACGGAAGAAAAGTAATCCAAAGAATCACGACAGATAGCACCACGAACACAATCGGAACTTTACGAGAGACAACAAGATTTACAATTGTTCTTCGCACAGCGCCAAACGGAACTTCTACAAAGAATGACAAGAGTATTGGGCTGTCGTTTTTGATCCACAATCTTCATATTGTTACTGGTGAAAACTAGGCAATTAAGCTGACCTGTTAAACTAGTGGAAGATGTGCTAATAACGAGATAAAATCGTCAAACCACAACTAAGGAGAGGAGAATGAGTGAGCAAAAGCGGGAAATGAGTGCAGACGAGTATGTTCAGATGGCTAAAATCGACTCATTAGCTAAACAAAACGCTGGTCAAGCCCTTAGAATAGCCGATTTAGAGGCCCAAATTAGCCTCTATCAAGCGCAACAGCAGCAAGCGCAGCAGACGCCAGAGGAGCCTATTCTTGGCTCAGAGCCTGTGTTTGAGGAAGTGGACGAAGCACATTAGGTGATCTATGCAAGAGGAAGTCAAATCAATAGTTGATGCGGTCGCTGTAACAGGCGGCGTTGCGTCGCTTGCGGGCTGGCTTCCTGAAGCAGCGGCAGCAGTCACTATCGTTTGGTTATCTATCCGCATCTGGGAAAGCGATACCGTAAGAGGTATTTTCGGCCGCAAGGATGATGGCGATGGAGACGCTTGACGCACTAGGTGCTATCTGGCCCATCGCTTTTGGATTTGTGACTCTCGTTATAGTGCTCGCCAAGATGCACAGCGATATTGAGCAGATCAAAGAAAAGATTCGGACATTGTTTGAACTATTCAACAACAGATTTAAATAAGCATGAAATTTATTTTGATCATCATGATCGGGTCTTGGGTAAGCCCTGATCGGATAGAGTTTGAGACCCTGCGAGAATGTGAAATTGCGGCAGAAAAATTAACTTACGGCAAGATAATCACGGCTTGCGAAGCAGAAGGAGACGATGATGGGAATTTTTGAATATGTAGAAATGGTGTCAATGATCATTGCTTGCGCATCTTCACTTGCAGCTATAACACCTACACCAAAAGACGACGAAATGGTTTCTAAGGTCGGCAAGGCTTGGGCTAAGATCTATAAGGTCGTTGACTTAATGGCTCTTAATATTTTCAAGGCTAAAGATAAATGACTTTTAAGTTCTTCACTAGGGAAGAATTCGATTGCCAAGAGACTGGCGAAAATGAGATGAAAGACGAGTTCATCCATGCGCTTGATGCCTTGCGCCATGAATGTGGATTCCCTTTTAAAATAACCAGCGGCTTCAGAAGTGAAAAACATAGCCTTGAAGTTAAAAAACCCAACGGTGGCGGTCAACATACGAAAGGCAACGCTGCTGATATCTATGTTGATAATGGGCATCAGCGTTTTTTGGTTGTTGCTAATGCTGTCAAACTTGGGTTTTCAGGGATTGGAGTCGCCAAATCTTTTGTCCATGTAGACACTAGGACAACGACTCAGGTCATCTGGACGTACTAAATAAAAGGCCCACCGAAGTGGGCCAGTACGCCTTAGGCGCGGGGAGAAGAATCCCCATCATAACACAGACCAGCTAAATACCTATCGTCTGATTTGTTTACTTCTTAGTTTGATTCGTTTACTATGTAATCGTTTCAAGACAGGAGAAGACAATGGAACAGTCAGAAAACATCAATGAATTAACTGCTGCGCTTGCTAAGGCACAGTCTGAGATTCGTAATCCAAGCAAAAACACGAAGAACACTTTCTTCAAGAATGAATACGCTGATCTAACGGCTGTTCTAGGCTGTATCAGGCCCGTTGCTAGTGCTAACGGACTTTCATTCATTCAATCGGTAGAGGCTCGCGCAGGGCATGTATGCGTGTCGAGTCAGGTGTCACACAGCTCTGGTCAGTGGATCAAACAGACTGCAAGCGTAGAACTTCTTAAAACATCTAAAAACCCGATCCAAGACTTGGGTTCAATGGCGACTTATCTCAAACGATATCAGGCTCAAAGTATGTGGGCCGTGTGCGCCGATGAGGATACTGATGCACAAGATTTAGGAATAGAAGATATCTCTGACGAAAAGGTCGCACACCTTGACGCCATGTTAGACGCTACAAAGTCTAGCAAAGAAGCGTTCCTAAAAGTCTACGGTGTAGAGAATTTGAAAAGCCTTACTGACTCGCAGTATGAGAAGGCCAAAAAACAACTTCAGCAGAAGAAAGCAAAGCAGGCAGCTCAATGAAGATCCACAACGTCGAGCAAGGATCTGAGGCGTGGTTTCAGCTACGTCTTGGAGTGCCATCTGCAAGTCGGTTCAAAGACCTTTTGACTCCGACAGGTAAGCCTAGCGCGTCTAGCGAGAAGTACATGCACGAACTGCTCGCTGAGAAAATGTCAGGTAAAAGGTTTGATTCGTTCGACACCTTTCACATGAAAAGAGGCCGTGAACTAGAACCTGAAGCGGCTAACGTCTTTAGTTTTCAGACCGATTTAATTTGTCGCGAAGTCGGGTTTGTAACCAATGATTCGCAGACAGTTGGTTGCAGTCCTGATCGGTTGATATTTGATTCTGGTTTAGAGATTAAGTGCCCAATGCACACTACTCACGTCAAGTATCTGATCGACTATCACAAAGACGGTGAAATGCCTGCTGAGTATTACGCGCAAGTTCAAGGTACGATGTGGCTCATGGACTTGGAAGACTACTGGTTCATGTCTTATCACCCAGATCTACCGAATCTAATTATGAACGTCAAACGAGACGACAAGTATATCGCTTCACTTTCAGCGGCGATTGATAAATTGCTGGAAGAACTTGAAACTAACTTAACTCTTATTGGGAGAATATAATGGAATATGACAATCGTGGAAAAGTAAGCCTTTGGAAGAACGACAAAGGCGGTAGCGGCCCGATCCTTAGTGGTAAGGTCGTTGCTCACCGTGACATCAAAGAAGGCGAGACGATTGATATCGCGTTGTGGAAACGTGATGCGTCAGGGAATCAGCCGGTCATGACTGGCAAGATCCAAGACGTTTACAATTCAAGCGCAGCGGCAGACGACGATGACTTGCCGTTTTAATTTCGGTAAGTCTTTAAGACTGGCACAGATCAAGAAGGGGGTGAGTTCGACAGAACTCGCTACCCGTCTTGGGATTACTAAACAACAAGTCTCGCAGTGGCGTTACAGGGAAGACGCGAAGCTGTCTTTGGTTACTAAAATTTGCAACTGCATAGATATGCACCCGTTTGACTTTCTGGAGTTGAATGATGATTGAAAAACTTTGGCTGGAAATTAAAGCTATTATCGAAGACATCTGGGATGAGCTAACGCGATGAACGGTCAGTTTTGGTTGATTCAAAATCGTCGAGACATCGATAGCGTTCTGACGTTTTTCCGTAAGTCTTTAGAGGATTGGGACTATGAACGACCTTGTGCTTGGAAGTTGGAAGCATATTCCACTTCAAGGTCTTTGAATCAAAATGCTTTGTTTCATATGTGGTGCGGTGAAATGTCGAGTCACTTTTCTAAGAAAGTTCCCATCACGCCAGAACAAATGAAGCAGTTGATGAAGAATGAGTTTTTAGGAACCGAAGACGTGATAGTTGGAAGCACGACGATTCCTAACCAGTTAAGGTCTACTAAGTCTCTGGACAAAGGCGAGATGCACTTCTTCATGGAGCAAGTTTTTCACTGGGGTCTTGATCACGGTGTACAATTAACGAATCCAAAAGACAGTGAGTTCCAACGTGCCAGAAACGCTCAGGGCTAAATGTTTACGACAGTTCCAGCTTTTACGAAGGCTAGAAGAAGCAGACGACAATGGCTTTTGCGAGTGCGTGACATGCGGGGAAGTCAGGCATTATACCACGGTTCACGGTGGGCACTTTGTCCCTAAAGGTAAGTCTAGTTTCTACGCTTTCGACTCAAATAACGTCTGGCCGCAATGTCCAGCTTGTAATCTTTACGGGATGAAACACGGCACAGCAGCGCAAGTTTATACCTTGTTCATGATCAGAAAGTTCGGCAAGCGTCACGTTGATAATATGTTGGCAAGCCAGTCATCTGCGATTAAGCTATACGCCAAAGATTATCGTGAAATGCTGGCAGATTTTAATGCCCGAATTAAAAACGAAAAACAAAGACTTGGTGTGTTTTGAATGTGGCGTTCAAGCAGACCATGCCCATCACGTTGTTCCCCGTGTTTTAGGTGGGACTAAGACGGTGAATCTTTGTGCGCCTTGTCATGCGAAGGTTCATTCACCGCATCTTCTAAGAACATCAGCACTGACCAAGGCAGCGTTGCAGGAAAGACGTGAAAAAGGATTAAGCACTGGCGGGGTCTTGCCGTTCGGGTTTAACAGGGAAGATGGGAAGATCAAGAAAAATTCTGAAGAACAAAAAATCATAAAACAAATGGTTAAGATGAAACAAGAAGGCAAGAATCATTTACAAATTGCAAAGCATTTTGCAGATAAAGGTTTAGTCAATCGACGTGGCGAACCTATCAACAGATTCAATGTACGTTTAGTTATAAAAAGGGCGAAGGAAAATGGTTGATGCAACACCCGAGGAGTGGAATCAAGTCAAGTGGTTAGCTGTTGACGAGCCACCGCATTACAACGTGGGCGAGATAGAATGTATCGATTACATTAAGCAGCAGTTAGGTGACGAATATGGCGCGTATCTGCTGGGTAACTGTCACAAGTATCTTCATCGACATAAGTACAAAGGTTCACCGCTTGAAGACTTGAAGAAAGCCCAGTGGTATTTGAATAGGTTGATCGATACTGCGATCTAGAGTAGTATTGAATGTGTCGGCGGGATTACCAGTCCCTGAAGGCCGATTTGAGTAAGGTGCGAAAAGAACCGAGCGCAAACCGACACGGTTCAATTTTCTCACCATTTGAATCTAACTTCAACTGCTTCCTGCCGATGGAAAGTGGCGTTTAATCGTGCGTCCAATCCAGAAAGCGATAATCCGTGAGCAGATTTTAGGACTTGGCTTGTCCCGATTCACGTCCCAAACGCAGAGGCCCAAGTGGGTTGTCTAGGGTAGCGCCTAGATAGGAAACCGAAAGGACATGATTACCGCATCTTAGGATGTAGTCACATCAGACCTAACCAGATTAACGATCTGCATGGTTGTGACTTGCAAAGGGAAAAAGCCGAGCTGTCTTTAAAATAAGGAAAACAAATGGGCAGACAAAAATTTGAGACAAGTGCAATGCTAGAGATCGAGAACAACGCGAGACGATTCTTAGCTAAGAAAACAGGCAAGCAGATACACAAATTGCCTGATGCTGTCTGGGGTGTTGATTGGGCAATGTATGAGAACAACCAAGTGAAGCACTTTATCGAATTTCGGAGAAGGTACAATGACAAAGATCAGTATCCTGACCTAAGATTTTGCGCGATGAAGTATTCAAAGCTGAGACGCTACGCTGAGGACTTTGATCTTGGCACTAGCTTTTTTGTGGTTCAATTCAATGATGCTCTGGTTGCGATTGAGATAGGAAAAGAAGACGGGATAGAAAAGATCTTGGTTCCGTTCGGTAGGACGAAAGATCAGCGCGATGACTTAGAAGTACAACCGTCCGTCATCATTCCGAGAAGCAAGTTTAAGGTGATCGAAAATCGGTGCGTAACTGACTCAAAATCTTCCCGATAAAAAGTAAACAAAAGTGTTGACTATGGGGTTGGGATCATTAGAATGGGTATCACCAACTAAGGAGAAGCACATGAAGAACTTAATCACCAACCTAACCGCTCACGCTGACTTTCAATCAGCACTAAAAGCTAACGAAGCGATCACAGGAACCTACATGTACAAGGGTTATGAGAATGAGCGGAGGAACATGGAAAGTATTTTTATGGATAGTGAAAACTTTTCAGACGTAGTTTTTTACACCAACCCGCAAGGTCGTCTGTTAGCCAGCTACAACATCGTCAACCGACACTTCGGTAAAGGCGAGCATCACCTTCACGAGATCACACTGATCGGTTCATTATCCAACGGCAGCATGTACGCCTTTAATTACACCCAGAACGGTATCGAGCTTCACGAAATGATTGAGAAGTCTAATGTAGGCTGGCGATCAATATGCAAACATTCTTGTGACGGCTTTATCGATGAAACTTTAGTTATGTCTCTGATGATGGACTTAAATGAGGCGGCGGCATAAGCCGCTCAAGGGGAGAAGATGAAAGTCAAAGTAGATTGCACCTTAGAAATAGATTCAAAAGTCATGAAAGCGTACATCGATGACATGGGCGATGGCGAATCGATTAAAGAGTTCGTTGTTGCCTACATCATAACCGGCGGCGCCATGTGCCTAGACGAAGGCATCAAGAATGCTATCGGTGAGGAACACGCTACACAAATCCTAAGATGGGATTTGGGATGTTAAGGCCGCATCAAGACAAGGGGATAAGATGCTATGGCAACTAAAAAACAAGCAATGTCCGAGATCGTTAAACAAGGGGGTCAGGTCGATTGGGATGTCAGCTACATCACCGCTACCGACAAGCACATTTGTGTCGATGCCCCTAATCGTAAGATTTGGGACTCAAGCGGCGCTGAATCGTTTGTGATTCACTGGTATTCTGGGCCAGCCGCAGAGTTTTGGGACGAAGTGATCAGCATGGCTGAATGCGGCGCAACAGATGCTTAGACCGCATCAAGACAAGGCGATTAACCAGCTAAGGCAATCGATCAGGAAAGGAAATTCCAGATCGGTTTTAGCTGCGCCTTGTAGCTTTGGGAAGACAAGGGTCGCTGTTGAGATACTGAAGAACGTAGCCAATAACGGCAAGATGGGCATCTTTATCTGTGACAGAGTAAAGCTGGTTGATCAAGCGTTAGAAGAATTTGATCGCGCAGGGATACAGGTAGGGGTCATGCAATCCGATCACTGGCGAACCAATCCTAACGCGCCTATTCAGATAGCATCGATTCAGACGCTGGCGAGAAGGCGCTACAAGCCCTTGTTTCACGTTGCAGTCATCGACGAATGTCATGTTCACTACAAGACGACCACTGAGCTGATGGACAACTACAGCAAGTCGGTATTCATCGGTCTCAGTGCTACGCCATATTCTAAAGGATTGGGAAAGTTCTATTCTGATCTGGTTGTTCCGATCACGCCTGAACAGTTACTAGATCAAGGGTATTTATGTCCGGTTAAATACTACGGCGGTCATCACGCGAGTCTGAAGGGCATTAAGAAGAAACGAATCGGTACGGGTGGGACTGACTTCGATCCCAAGTCATTAGCAGCAGCGATTGAGTCTGACGAAAAGCTGGTCGGTGATATCATCGAAAACTTTAAACGATTCGGTAAGGGTCAGACCATAGCCTTTAGCCCGTCGATTAAACATAGTCAGAAGCTGGTGGAGATGTTTAGGGAGCAAGGATTCACCGCAGAGCATATCGATGGCTATATGGAACAGGACGAACGTCAGAGCCTGTACGAAAGTCACGATGAAGGTGACTTTCAGATTCTTTCATGTTCACGACTTTTGAACACGGGATACGACGCCCCCAAGGTTCAGACTTTAATCGACTGTTTCCCAACCAAGTCGTTGATCACCTACGTTCAGCGAGCTGGGCGAATAATGAGGACGCATCCCAACAAGGTAGAAGCAATTTATCTTGATCATTCTGGCAACGTCCAAAAGCATGGATTCGCGGAAACGATAGTTCCTGAGACTTTGGATGATGGCGAGAAGAAATATGACGAGCGGATTCTGACTAAAGAAAAGAAAGAACCAGATCTGTCAGTTTGCCCACAATGTTTCCAGCATTTTTTGGTACGATGCGTTTGCGGCTATCAAAGACCACCAAAAGAGATTCTGAAGTCAGACGATCAGGTCTTAAAAGAACTGAAAAAAGCCAACAGGGATTTTAGCGCAGAAGAAAAATCACGCTGGCTTGGTGAGTTCAAATTTTACGCACGTCAGAAGGGCTACAGAGACGGATGGGCCAGTTGGGCCTATAGGTCAAAGTTCGGTGTCTGGCCTAACAAGATTGACCCGCAAACAACGATCCACGTTTCATCAGAAGTGAAGGATCACATCACACACATCAACATAAGAAGGGCGAAAGGTGTTAAAAGACATTCTTCCTAAGTTAGACAAGGTTAAAAAATTAGGTGAACGATGGGTAGCGTGTTGTCCGGTTCACAATGACACGAATCCAAGCATGACGATGAAGGAAGAAGATGGAAAAGTTTTGATACATTGTTTCGCATGTCAGGCAAACGGTCAGGAAGTGGTAGCTGCGCTAGGATTACCGGCTAGCGTGTTATTCAGAGACTCTAAGCGTCAGGCTATACCCCAGAAGGTTATAGAGGCAGCGAAAGAGGACGCTTATTTCATAGCTATTTTTGAGTCAGAAAAGGCGAAGGGTAGTCGGATAACCCACAACGACTTCAAGCGATACAAGCTGGCAAAGGAAAGAATCAAGTTATTAAAAGCGGTTTAGATATTCCAAATCGGTCTATAAATAATTCTTAGGTAGTAAACAAAAGTGTTGACTCTATGGTTGATGTGGGTAAAATAGAACCTATCAACAACGTAACCAAGGGAAAGACAAGATGAACAAAACAACACTAACAGCCTCGGAAATTGTAGAAATCAAAAGCAAGACTGAGCGAAACGATCACACTGGTGCCGTTGTCCAGTTGCTGGACATTTTATTTTTCGACGAGGTAATCAGTTCAGATGTTTTTCAAGTGCATTCTAATATGCTGGGATTGATTCAAGATACCCAAATTCAAAGGGGTCACATGCTGTCTACTGAGATTGATTTACGCACATCGATTCGAAATTACCTTTTATTAATTTGTGAAAATGAAGACGAAGTGAGGCGAGCTTTTTAAGTCGCCTTCGGGTCTACACAGGAGAAGAAGATGCCAATTTACGAAGACGAGATCACCGAGGCTGATATCATGAAGGCCGCAGGAAAGTACAAGAAGTATATTCTGGGTATCGATTATGCTGAAGAAGAATATATGGTCTGGCTTAAAGACGGGTATCAGATTGCGAACTACAACAATACCATCTGGGTAATGGGATCGACTCAAGACGAGCTGGACGCGTTCGCAAGCATCATAAAATCTATCGAAAAAATACCCGACAAGTCAGTAGCGTAATCCTACTGATGAGACTGCTGGCAACAGTCGAAACCCTTCGGGGTCTAGGAAGCCAACGGAGAAGAAGATGGAACCAACAAGAATAGAAATGCTTAGAGCATACATCACGCTATCTAAGATCATGGAGTCCTATGGGCCTGATGATGTTGATGAATTCCACCGTCAGGTAATACCGGATGTCCTGAAGCTGTTAGACAAGCTATCGAGATGCGAATAGTCTATTGGGAAACGAATACAGACTGTGGCTATGTGACAAGCCTTAAAGACGTAAGGACAGCCATAGGCTTAGGCAAGCACGAACGGATCAAAGAAGATGTCTTCACGGATCTGGTCACGATAGACTTCAATCAAAAGAGCGTTGTCAGACTTTTAAACGAGGCAATCACTAAGGGAGCTACTCATGTCAAATTATCCTGAAGGCGCATGGACTGATCGAAATGCGCCGTGGAATGAACTTCGGTGTCCGATGTGCGGCGAATTAGCCGTTAAAATCTTTGGAGTTTATGAGCGGGAAGAATGCACAGAATGTGACTGGGAATATGAAGAAGATGTATAACGTCTTGTACGCAATAAGCTGCATCCTGTTCACGTCAGTAGTGATCTTAGCTTTCCCCATTGCCATGTTATTATTCCTGTTAGGATGGATGGCGAATACCTTCAGGGATAAATGCGATGGGCGATATCACACAGCTACACAGAAACGAACTTCTGGAGCATTTGCAGTCTATCCAGAAGGAAGTGATGCAGGGAAAGATCACCTACATTGAGATGCTGATTCAGCGTGAAAATGAAGATTATGTCGAATGGGACTTGCAAGAAGCTGGCGAAAAGTCATATGACACGCAGCATCTGTTAAGCCAGATAGGGATTCTGTATCTCGCAACCCATGGCGTATTCAACGATTTAGTAGAAGGTGAAGATGAAGATTGATCTAAGAAGCAACATCAAAGAAGTATCCAAGGGGTTGACCCGTACACAGAAGAAGCAAATACCGTTTGCGGTTAGCAAGACCTTAAATCAGTTGGCGTTTGAGCTATCCAAGAAGAAAGGAACGGGTGTGCTCGGTAAGGCAACAACGAAGAAGTTTGACAAGAAAACAGGGAAAGGTGCGACTAAGTTCACGCAGAAGAACTTCTTCTATGACAAATCATCTAAACGCAGCTTAACGGCTACAGTGTTCTGGGATGATAGTCGAGCTGACTACATGAAGTTCCAAGTGTATGGCGGCACAAGGTTTCCTAACAAACGTGCGATCAGGGTATCGACTAGACATTCAAACAAATACCTAGACGCGTTCGGTAACTTTAAGAAAGGCGCTATTGACGAGATGATGCAGGACAAGTCTAAGTTCTTTTCAGGTAGTCCCAAGGGCGCTAAGAAGTACAGTGAAGGCATCTGGGAGCGGTACGGCAGATCCACTAAGCGAGGCGGTCAGAAGATCCGCATGGTCGCAGCATACCAGAAGGACGCGCAGTACAAGCCGCTGTTCCCGTTCGGCAAGATCGCTGACACCTATGTCTTTTCACCTAAGCATGGTTTCCAAAGAAAGTTCTTAAAGAATCTGGCTGATGCGATTGCTGACGCCAAGTAAGTAGAACAGTTGACTGTCATAGGGGAATCAATCATAATGATGACCAAGGAGAAGATTATGAACAGACTACAAAAGATTCTACTGACCATTACGGTCATCGCAGTCATCGGCTGGATCGGCAGTCAAGACTTCGAGCATCAGCAGCAGATAAGTCAGGAATACACTGAGAACGTCTGTGGTGGCTTCTGGCCGGACTTCAAAGATCTTAGGCCGAAATGCCCATGAAAGCATTAAAACGGTACTGGGGGGCATACAAAGGTACTGTCTGGCCCTTTCCGTCAAGGGTTATTCGCGAGCGCGGCTTTCGCCTAGCGACAAAAATAAATCATTCGTTTCGTTGATACGGGGAAATCATGACGAAAAAGAAAACTTCACCAGCGATTGAAATGCTTCCGATTGAAGGCTTGGTGCCTTACGCAAACAACAGTCGAACTCATTCCGATGAGCAAGTGGCACAGGTGGCTGCGAGCATAAAAGAGTTCGGGTTCACCAATCCGGTACTGGTCGATAAAGACAACATGATTATCGCTGGTCACGGCAGAATGAAAGCAGCGATGCGCCTTGGTCTAACCGAAGTGCCTTGCATCCGATTAGACCACTTAAATGATTTTCAAAAGAAGGCTTACATTATTGCCGACAATAAGCTGGCCTTAAATGCTGGCTGGGACGATGAGCTTTTACGGCTAGAACTTGGTCAGTTAAACGATGACGGGTTTGACTTATCGCTAACTGGTTTCGATGATGATGAGTTAAGCAAACTGTTAATTCCTGAACAAATTGATGGGCTGACAGATGAAGATGATGTGCCTGAAGTTCCCGACGAGCCTGTAACGGTTGAAGGAGACATCTGGATATTGGGAAACCATCGCTTGATGTGTGGGGACTCTACCAGTATCGACGCGGTAGATAGACTTATGGACGGAGGCTTGGCTGATCAGTTTATAACCGACCCACCTTACAACGTTGATTACGAAGGGTCTGATGGCCAGAAGATAGCCAACGACAGCATGAAGGATGATGATTTTAGGGTATTCCTGTCTGACGCACTTTCGGCCGCATTTTCTGTTATGAAAGGCGGGGCTAGTTTTTACATATGGCATGCAGATTTAGAGGCATATAACTTTCGTGGTGCAGTAAAAGACTGCGGTCAAATCGTAAGGTCTTGTTTAATATGGAATAAACCGTCCATTGTTATGGGGCGATCTGATTACCACTGGAAACATGAACCCTGTCTGTATGGGTGGAAGGATGGCGCGGCTCACCTTTGGGCAACAGATAGGAAGCAGTCAACCGTCATTGACTTTGTCGCAAAGCCAAAGAAGAATGATCTTCATCCAACAATGAAGCCTGTGGAGCTTATCGAGTATCAGATGTTAAACAACACTAAAGCGCAGGATGTTGTTTTAGACCTTTTTGGTGGTTCAGGTTCAACATTAATTGCTTCAGAAAAAAACAACCGCCACTGCCGAATGATGGAGTTAGACCCTAAATACTGCGATGTAATTGTCAAACGCTGGCAGGATTTCACTGGCAAAGAAGCAGTTCATGAAGACGGTAGAAAGTTTAACGACTTAAAGGTTAATGATGAGTGAAGCAGGAACCCCGACTTATCCAGTAAGCACTATTTCAAAGTTATTATTACTCACGGAACGCAGGGTTCAACAGCTTGTCAAAGAAGGCGTTATTCCTAAAACAGAAAGGAACCGTTATGAGTTAGCACCGGCCGTTCAGGGCTATATCCGGTATCTTCAAGAAAGAATGGTTGGCAATACTGCCCAGCCATTAGATTATCAACTTGAGAAATCTAGGTTGGTCAGAATACAGGCAGATAAGGCGCAGCTTGAACTAGACCATTTAAACGATGTATTAGTCGCAACCGAAGAAGTGGCAAAAGAATGGGAAATAATACTTTCAGATATGAAGTCTAAGATTTTATCTATCCCATCGAAAGCAGCGCCATTGATTAGAGATGAAACGGAAACCAATGTCATCATGGATATTCTACAGTCATTCATTGATGAGACATTATTAGAGCTTGCCAGTTATGGAAACAACGTCGAAAGCGAAAGCAATCCTATTCAATGGGATGAAGCTATTGAAGCCGCCGCCGAAGTTCACGGTTAGTTCTTGGGCTGATTCAAATAGAAAGTTAGATAGTCAGTCCAGCTCAGAGGCTGGTCAGTGGTATACATCCAGAGCAGAATACCAGCGCGGGATTATGGACGCCTGTTCTGACCCTAAAGTTAAAGAAGTCGTTGTCATGGCTGGGGCGCAGCTAGGCAAGTCAGAAGCCCTTTTGAACATCATCGGATTTCACATCGATCACGATCCTTGTCCTATCCTGATGCTGCAACCGACTGAATCAATGGCTCAGGCGTTTAGTAAAGACCGAATCGCTAACGGTTTGTTAAGGGCTACACCATGCCTTCAGGGTAAGGTCAAAGACCCAAGAGCTAGGGATTCAGGAAACACTACCCTTCACAAGATATTTCCGTCAGGCAGTCTTTCTTTGGTCGGCGCTAATAGTCCAGCAGGATTAGCCAGTAGACCGATCAGGATTTTGCTCGCAGATGAGGTCGATAGATTCCCTGCATCAGCAGGATCAGAAGGTGATCCAGTCAATCTAGGTAAAAAGCGAACGTCAACTTTCTGGAATCGTAAGATCATCATGGTATCTACGCCAACGATCAAAGGCGTTTCCAGAATCGAAGATGCCTATGAAGGGTCTGATCAGCGTGAATATTATGTCCCATGTAAGCATTGTGATCACGAACAGGTCTTAAAATGGCCTAGCGTCAGGTGGACTGATGAAGATCCTGACACGGCTAAATACCTTTGTGACGAATGCGGTACGCTATGGTCTGATGCCGATAGAAGATGGTCTATCAGAAACGGTCGTTGGTCTGCTGGCGAAGACTTCAAAGGCATCGCAGGATTCAAGATTTCAGGGTTATATTCACCGTGGACTCCACTAGCTGACGGAGTTAGAGAATTTTTGGCGGTTAAGAAAAACCCAGAACAGCTAAAGGTCTGGACGAATACTTACTTGGGTGAGGTCTGGGAAGACGAAGGTGAAAGCGTCGATGAATTAAACCTGATGCAAAGAAAAGAACACTTTAATCAAGTTCCTGAAGGCGTGGTCATGGTCGTTGCTGGGGCTGACGTACAGGACGACAGAATTGAAATCACGTTCTTGGGGATTGGTCGAGACGAAGAATCGTGGGTGCTTGATCATGAAATTATGTATGGCGATCCTTCTACACCACAGCTTTGGACAGCATTAGATACTCAGATTTCAAGAACATTTGAAACAGAAGATGGCCGTGAAATCGCTGTTAGGGCTACGGCTATTGACTCAGGTGGTCACTTCACGAACACGGTTTATCAGTACGCCAACAAAAACTTTGGTCGTCGAGTATTCGCTATCAAGGGTGTAGGTGGTGAAGGCAAGCCCATAGCTGGCAAGCCTTCAAGAAATAACACGGTTAAATGTCGGTTGTTTCCGGTCGGAGTTGATACGGTTAAGAATTTGATCTTCGCAAGGCTTAGAATCGAAGAAGAAGGTGCCGGTTATGTGCATTTTTCAGACACGTTAAACGATGAATACTTTCGACAACTGACAGCGGAGAAGATCGTCACTAGATTCGTTAGGGGGTATAAGAAGCGGGTCTTCCAAAAGATTCGCCCAAGGAATGAGGCTTTAGATTGTTTTGTTTACAGTATAGCTGCTTATAGTATAATTAATGCGAATGTCAATAGCATTGCGGAACGGATTCAGGCAAAATCAGCAGAACCAAAGAAGATTGAAGAACCTGAACAAAGCGAGCCAGTAAGAAGGCGGCCCGTTCAGCGTAGGCAACGACAAAACTACACCAACGCATGGCGATAAAATGGCAAACCTTTTTGATCGTGAGAATTACCCACAGCAAGAGCCTGAAACGCTTGTTGTAGGTGATAGATGGGTCTGGAAACGACCTGATTTAGTCACCGACTACCCTACTGACCAGTACGCTTTAACGTACGAATTCCACTGTGATACGGGTGGTGGTGGCGCTCATAAATTCACCATCACGGCGACGGAAACGACTACTGCCTATATTGTCGAAGTCGATTCATCCACAACAGCGGCTTATAACGCGCATCAATACAAGTGGTTCGCTTACATCACAAGAAGTTCTGATTCTGAACGTGTCGCAGTAGATAGCGGCATTTCTACGCTGGTCGCCAACTATGCAGACACCAATGCAGATCTCAGAACTCATGCTAAGAAAGTCCTAGACGCGGTTCAGGCCGTTATTGAGAACAGGGCGACTATTGATCAAAGTTCATTCAGCATCGCTGGCAGAAGCCTTTCTAGGATGTCTATCGATGAATTATTCACGGTTCGGGATCGTTATCGAGCGGAATACAACGAAGAAGTCAAGAAAGCCCGAATCAGAAACAAGAAGCCTAGCGGCAATCTAATCGGAGTAAGATTCTGATGGCTTGGAATCCGTTCAAGAAGAAAGAAGTTCGCAAGCAGATTAAGCTGCAAAGATCATTCAAAGGTGCTCAAGGTGGTCGGCTATTCGCTGACTTTTTTAGTTCTTCAGCTAGTGCTGATCAGGAATTAAAACAAGCCCTTGTCACGTTAAGAAATCGTAGCAGGGAGTTGTCAAGAAACGACGCCTATGTCGCCAGATATTTGAACTTGCTGAACTCTAATGTGGTCGGCCATAACGGCATCAGGGTTAATGCTAAATCACGAGACGCAGACGGTAGTCTTGATGCGGTCGCGAACACGACTATTGAACAGGCGTGGCGCAAGTGGTCTAAGAAGGGCAACTGTACAGTTGACGGACAGATGTCTTTGATCGACTGTCAGCGGCTGTTCATCGAAGCCTTAGCCCGTGACGGTGAGGTTATCATTCGTCAGATTACAGATCCGGTTAGTGACTTTGGTTATAAGATCGAGTTTTTAGAAGCTGATCATCTGAACGAAACCAAGAATGAAATCTACACCAACGGAAATCGGGTGGTGATGGGGGTCGAGATTGATCAGAACCGAAAGCCGGTTGCTTATCATCTTTATAAAAACCATCCCAACGACTTAGGTTTGAATCAGAACAATGAAACGATTCGCGTACCGGCTGAAGAAATCATTCATGCTTTCGTGCGTCAGCGCCCAGAACAGACTCGCGGTTATCCTTTCGTGGCTCCGGTCATGGGCAATATCAAAATGCTGAACGGGTATTACGAAGCAGAAATAACTGCTGCTAGAGTAGCAAGCGCGAAGATGGGATTCTTTACAAGTCCAGCGGGTGATGGTTACGTTGGCGATGATCTTGAAGACGAATATACGCCTATCACTTATGCCGAACCGGCGACATTTGAGCAGCTCCCTGCTGGGATGGACTTTAAAGCCTTTGACGTAGCACATCCGACGACAGCGTTTGAAAGTTTTTCAACTGCTGTTCTTAGAAGCATAGCGTCAGGTCTGAACATAAGTTATCACAGCATTTCTAACGACTTATCCAGCGTAAATTATTCATCTCTAAGGGCTGGCAGCTTAGAGGATCGTGACCAGTACAGGGTGCTTCAGAAGTTCATGATTGAACACTTCATCGAGCCGGTATTCCGAAGCTGGTTGAAGAACGCGATGACTAGAAGCATCAATCTTCCTATCCAGAAATACGACAAGTTTGCCGATGGCGTGACGTATATTCCAAGGTCTTGGGGTTGGGTTGATCCGCAGAAAGAAATGATGGCGAATATCGCTGGGCTTCAGAATGGCATCGTGACGTATCAAGACATAGAATCCAACTATGGGCGCGATGTTGAAGAACTATTTGAGCAGCACGAACGCGAAGATAAACTTGCTACTCAGTATGGCGTGAAGACAGCGTTCCAGCCGTTTGGAATGAAGATGCCGGTAGACGCAGACATTCAAGGAAGCGATGATGCCGACTCCGACTGAAGGCATGAAAGAAGACGCGCAGCGCGGTCTTGATTGGCGGCGTGAGTTTGGTCGTGGCGGTACTGAAGTCGGGATTGCTCGCGCTAGAGATATCGTCAACGGAAAGAACCTGTCAGATTCTACGGTAAAAAGGATGTATTCATTCTTTTCACGGCATGAAGTAGACAAGAAGGGCAAAGGTTTTAACCAAGGCGAAGAAGGATATCCGTCGAATGGTAGGATAGCTTGGGCGCTTTGGGGTGGTGATGCTGGTTTTAGCTGGTCAAAAAGATTGGTTGAGCAAATGAAAGACGATGAAAGATCATCGGATTTGATTGACATTAGTGATAATATACCCATGACTGACGAGGTGAAAGACATGGAACGACATATAGTTAATGTGGAAGAAACAGAAGACTCATTTATCATCGAATTGGCTAAGGCTGAAACAAGCGAAGAAGTCGAAATCGTCGATGAGGTTCAAGCTGAAGACGCTGAATATGAAGCGATGGCTGAAGATATCGAAAGAAGCAAGGCTTCTGAAATGGTCTATCGCACTGTTGACCTTTCTAGCGGTGCTATAGATGAAGAAAAAAGAATTGTTCGGATTGGAGTTTCTAGCGAAAGTCCAGTCGAACGTGATTTTGGCTTAGAGGTTTTAAGCCATAAGAAGGAAGACATAGACATGGAGTTTATGGCTTCAGGTCGTGCGCCCCTTTTGAACAACCATAAAATGGATGAACAGATAGGTGTGGTGCGATCATTTTACCTTGACGAGACGCATCGGCGCACCGTTGCGTTGGTTGAATTTGGCAATTCAGCCTTGGCTCAAGAGGTTTTTGCAGACGTGAAATCCGGTATAAAGCAGAATATTTCTGTCGGATATAGCGTCAAAAAGCTGGTTCGCGCCAAAGACAATGAAGGTCGAGAATACTACAGGGCAAGCTGGACACCGATGGAAGCATCGATTGTTTCAATCCCTGCTGATAGCTCAAAATTTGTTGGTGTTGGTCGATCCTCAGAAAAAACTCTAAACACTAATAAGGTGGAAACTATGACTGAAGAAACTAAAGTCGATGTGCGCCAAGTCAGTGAGTCAGCCAAGGCAGAAGCATTAGCATCTGTGTCTGAGATCATTGCATTGGGTAAGCACCACAATCAGCGTGATTTAGCTGAAAAAGCTATTGAACGCGGTGTAACCGTTGAGCAATTCCGTGGCGAGCTTCTTGAAGCTGTGCGAAATGATCAACCTTTAGAAACGCCTGCTGCTGTCGTTGACGTAGCGAAAAGTGAGCGGCGTGAATATAGCTTGATCCGAGCTATTAAAGCTGCTTCATCTGGTGACTGGCGTGAAGCTGGCTATGAGCGTGAAATCTCAGACGAGATTGCAATTCGTTCTGGCAAAGAAGCCCGAGGCTTCTACCTTCCTGCTAACATCAACTGGGGCCAACGTGATCAAACTGCTGGCACTGATAGCCAAGGTGGGTTCTTGGTTGGTACTGACCATTTGGCAGACCAGTTCATCGAAGCATTGTATGCTCGATTGACTATCACTTCTTTGGGTGCTCGCGTAATGCAGGGTCTGAAGGGCGATGTTGCTATTCCTAAGCTCAGTGCTTCTGTAACCAATTCAGCATTTGTTGCTGAAGGTTCAGCACCCAGCGAAGGCGCAGCTACGTTTGCACAAGTAACCATGTCCCCGAAAACGCTAGCGGCATACGTTGACGTTTCGAGAAGGCTAACACAGCAATCAGATCCATCCGTAGAACAGGTTCTTCGTAACGACATCATCAACACTTTCGCACGAAAGATCGATGACGTAGCTATCGAAGGCGGCGCTGCAAATGCACCATCGGGCATCATTGCAAACGGCTCTACTAATGTTGTATCAATGGGAACCAACGGTGCTGCTATCACCTACGCTAAAGTAGTTGAATTGATGAAGGCTGTCGAAGAAGACAATGCCATGATCAACAGCTCTGCTTTCTTGACCAACCCTAAAGTCATCGCGGCTTTACGGACTGTCAGCAAGCAAGCGTCTGGTGTTGAAGGCAACTTTATCATGGATCCAAACGGCACGATCTTAGGAACTGAAGTAGCTTCTAGCACTTTGGTGCCTTCTGATCTGACCAAAGGAACCGGAACGGCGTTGTCAGCAATGATCTACGGCGACTTCAGTCAAATTATGCTCGGCTTCTGGTCTGGCGTTGACGTGGTTGTTGATCAAAGCAGCTTGTCTACTTCTGGCGGTACGCGATTAGCGTTCTTCCAAGACTTAGATGTTGCTCTTAGATACCCCGAATCTTTCGCGGTAATCAAAGACATCATTGCAAGCTAATGAGAACGGGGGGTTTCGGCCCCCCAATCTTATGGGGATTATTATGGAATTAGTTATAAAAATGCCTTGTCACGTTCATGGTGTGCCTAGAGCCATCGGTGACGTAGTTTTAGTATCTTCAGCGGAAGCCCGACAGTACATCAGTTCAGGGCATGCCGTAGAATTCACCAAAGAAGAAAAGCCTTTAAAAAAGAAGGCTGTTGAAAAAGTCGCGAAGCGATGAGTTTAGAGTTCGATGCTGACTTCGATGGATACTTTGACGTGCTAGGTCATGGCGTGTCTTGTACCTATACGCCAACGGGTGGGTCAGCAGCGACGATTAAGGTCATATTAGACCAAGAATATTTTGCTGTTTCAGGTGACTCGGTTGACGTTCAATCAAGCCAGCCGGTCGTATATGGAAAGGCTAAGGATTTGCGAGGAGCTATATTCGGTGATGCTTTAGCATTCGCAGCGATTACCGATCTTGATGGTAATACAATTAAGAATGCGACAAATTACAAGGTTGTCAGCGTCCAGCCAGATCATACCGGCGTGGTTGCTCTGGTATTGGAAGAACAATAATGGCTGATCACGTCAGGCAACAAATCAGGGAGCAAGTAGCTACAACAGTTACAGGATTGACCACAACGGGGTCTAATGTTTTTCAGTCTAGGGTCTATCCATTATCTGATAGCAATATGCCTGCTTTGTTGGTTTATTCGACTAGCGAAGATTCGGCTACCGACATAATGGGGCCATCTCTGGTGACTAATCGAGAACTGTCGGTAGTTGTTGAAGGTTACGTCAAAGCGACAACAGATTTTGATGATGTGGTTGATGATATCTGCAAGGAAGTAGAAGTAGCGTTAGGCGCTGACAGAACGTTAAACGGTCTAGCAAAGTTCGCGTATTTGTCAGGCACAGAAATTAGTTATAACGGTGAAGGTGAACAGCCAATAGGTGTCGTGTCCTTGACTTATCTAGTACAATATAGGACTGCTGTTGACAGTCCAGATGTACCTTTATAGGAGCCAGAAATGGAACTTAAAAGCCCAGATGGAAAGATTACGGTTGATTTTCATCCGTCTAAAGTAGAGTCAAAGCTGGCTAGAGGTTGGAAGCCAGTCAAAGAAAAGAAATCAGTAAAAAAAGCTGATGAAGAAATTGAAAAAAAGGAGTCTGAATAATGGCTACGCATACAGGCAGAGACGGAATCATAAAAGTCGGCGGCACAAGCGGCCAAGAGGACGGAACCGTAGTTGCTAATCTTAGAAGTTTTTCTATTGACGAGACAGCAGATACCGTTGAATACACAACAATGGGGTTGGCGGCGAAAGTCTTTCTTCCAACTACCACAGCATTCACAGGATCTGCTGATGTTTACTGGGACGAAAACGACGCAGGACAGACAGCTTTAGCTGTTGGGTCAAGCGTCACAATAAAATTTTTTCCAGAAGGCGATTCTTCAGCCGCACCAGCAGATACGTTCTATCAAGGTTCTGCTATCGTCACGGGTGTTAGCCGGTCAGCGTCTTTCGATGGAATGGTAGAGGCTTCCATAACTTTGCAAGGTAGCGGTGCGCTAACCGACTACACTGCAACACCTTAAATAGGAGATAATCATGCCCCATGTAGGTAAAGATGGCGTATTAAAAATTGATGATGTCGCTGTTGCACAGCTAAGAAGTTTTTCAGTAGATGAGACTGGCGATACTGTTGAAGATACTACCATGACTTCGACCTTCAGAACTTATAAACCAACGCTGACATCATTCACAGGGTCAGCCGATGTTTACTGGGATGAGACAGATAGTGGTCAAAATGGCATCGTTATTAACGATGAACCAAGCATTAAATTCTTCCCAGAAGGGGCAGATGCTGGTGATACTTATTATTCTGGGACTTGTATTGTGACAGGCATAAGCATTTCAGCATCTTTTGACGGAATGGTTGAAGCGTCGATTACGTTTCAGGGTAAAAGTGCATTAACTAAGACAACCGTATAATGGGCATTCTGGAGAAGGCACAGGAACATTATAAATCAGTCTTGGCTAGTGATCCTAAGCCGATTGATATTCCCGAATGGGGTGGTCGTTATTTTGTGAGGCCACAGATTTCCGTCAAGAAGAAGATGGAAATTCAACAGAAGCTGACATCTGAAAAGATGGATGAAGGTTTAGCTTTGACCCTGATCTATTATCTGGTAGATGATAACGGCGATCCTTGTTTCAAAAAGCTAGAACTGGTCGAGATAGTTCGATCAGTTGACCCTGACGTTTTGATTAGGGTGGCTGGCGAGATTGCAGAGATGCAACCAAAGGATGAGGATCTGGAAAAAAACTGACAGACGATCATGCCCTACTGTTCTGTTATCAGTTAGCAGAACATCTTCACAAGACGGTTGAAGAAGTTTTAGAGATGGGCGTGGTCGAATTTCGGGGATGGATCGCATACTTTGAGGTGAAAAATAGTGGCTCGGGACGTTAAACTACAGCTAACAGCGCAGGATAAAACAGCCGCTGCCTTTAATTCGCTTAACAAGAAGTTAGGCGGTCTAAATAAATCAATCGGTGCATCAGTCACCAAGATTGCAAAGATCGGCGCAGCGTTCGCAACGGCTGGCGTTGCTGCTGGTGTAGCCTTGACCAAGGCATCAATGGCATCTGTCGATGCTTTGGCAAAGACTTCTGATCGTTTAGGTATAGCCACAGAAAAACTAGCCGGTCTGCAACACGCTGCAAGCCTTGCGGGTGTAGAAAATAGAACCCTAGAAAAATCACTTCAGAATCTAGCTGTTGGTGTTAGTGACGCGGCTGATGGTACTGGTGTGGCAAAAGACGCTTTGATTGAATTAGGTCTTAGTGCTGGCATTTTAGAACAGATGCCTTTAGATCAGCAGATGTCGAAAGTCGCTGAAGCAATGCAAGGCGTCACGAATCAGGCAGATAAGGTCAGAATCGCGACAGATCTATTCGGCGCTAGGGGCGTTGCTGTTTTAAACATGATTGGAGGCGGTTCTGAAAATCTTGCGATCATGGCGGCAGAAGCAGAGCATTTAGGAATTGCTGTTTCAAGAGTAGACGCGGCACAGATTGAGATGGCGAACGATGCTGTCACAAGAGCCACCGGAGTATTCACTGGCTTGGGTAATCAGTTAGCTGCTAATTTTAGCCCATTAATTCAGACTGTGGCCGATAACTTCAGACAAGCAGCTTTGGATAACGAAGACTTTGGAACAATAGGTGAAGGGGTTGTTAGGGTTCTTCTTAAAGGATACGGACTTTTAGCAGACGGGGTTTTCTATCTTCGATTAGGATTTGCAAAGCTGTCTGTGAAATTGCTGGAAGTCGTTGAAGTAATACTGACCAAAATAAACCCAGCCTTTCAATTCTTAGCTGAAAAATATAATGCAATGGCTGGCGTCTTTGGTATGGATCTGATTGATACCGGAAAAGTCGATGGCATGATCGCGAACATGGAAGGTGCCATTGGTTTAGGTCTTGATAGAGTTGCAGAAATGTTAAACGGGCCATTGCCAAGCGAAGGGATACAAGCAACTTTTGATGGCATCGTCGAATCATCAAGAAGGATGGCAGAGCAAATAGCTGATAATGCACCGGCTAAAGTCATGCTTGAAGACGCTGATGCTAATGGTCAAAAAGTTATTGAGAAGCTGACATTCTTTCAAGAACAAGCATCAGAAGGTGCGAAGAAGCGAAAAGAGTTTGAGATGAAATCTGCAACAGCGCAGACAAGCCATGTTCTAGGTGAATTAAGCAATCAATTCTCAGGCATAGCTCAAAACAACAAAAAACTATTCGCATTGAACAAAGCCTTCCAGATAGCCCAAGCGGTCATGCAGACCTATCAGGGTGCAACGTTAGCCCTTTCAAGTTATCCACCACCGCTGTCGTTCATTATGGCTGGCGCACAAGTTGCTGCTGGTCTAGGCCAAGTCGCACAGATTCGCGCACAATCATTTGAAGGCGGTGGGTTTACTGGTCGCGGTTCAAGATCGGGCGGCATTGATGGCAAGGGCGGTTTCCCTGCAATGCTTCATCCTAACGAATCAGTCATAGACCATACGAAGGGCCAAGGCCAAGGCATTACGATTATCAACAACATTGACGCGAAGGGTGCTGACGCAAGCGTAGATATGAAGATTCGCGCAGCAATGCAGCAGAGTTCGCAGCAAACAGTCGCTACAATACAAGATTTGATGCGTCGCAGGAGATTCGTCTGATGACTGTTTATATGTTTCCATCAATAACGCCATCGTCCAGCACGTTTGAGCTGGTAACGAATACAAGGACGTTTCAAAGCCCATTGACTAACGCAGTCCAGACAGTTGGCCGGAAAGGATCTCTATGGAAAGTCTCAATGCAGTTTAATAATTTGTCTGGAAATGACAGGGCAATAATGCAAGCATTCCTTACGAAGCTAAATGGGCAAGAGCATAGAATGTATTTATATGATCATTCAGCAACGAAAAGAGGTATTGCACCTTCAAATCCTGCTGACACATTGCTCGTAAACGGAGCAGATCAGACTGGTGCAATTTTGTTGGCAGATGGTGCTACAGCTAATCAAAATGGATATTTAAAAGCTGGTGACTATATTGCGTTCAACAATGAGCTACATATGGTCACAGAAGATGTGAATAGTAAGTCTGACGGAGGTTTGGAGTTTGAGAAACCTAACAGCGACGGAACAACAACGACAACGAACGGAATTCCTTTAGCGCCACCAATAAGGAAGCCAACTGTAAACGATCAGGCTATCGATTATCTACAGCCAATATTTGGAGTGTTTATGCTTTCCAGTGCTACGTCTTGGGACAACCAAGCAGGAATTGTTTCATCATTCACTATTGAGGCGGTCGAGGACGTTCTAGTATGAGCAGGGGTTTTCCGGCAAACGTAGCAACGGCATTAGTACAACAGCATGTTGCTATTGTTACATTCGCAAAGCTGGAGTTTCCGAGCGGGACGATATACGTTCACAACTCATTGGGGACTTATACTTGGGGCGGTCAAGACTGGCTTGGTGTGGGTGATCTTGGGTCTATAAGTGAGGTTGAAGAAGGTCAAGACGTTAGCCCTTATGCTATAACCTTAATGCTTTCAGGTCTTGATGCCACAATATCGGGCGCAGCACTGACCGAAAACTATTTCATGCACCCTGTAACGGTTTATCTAGGCGTCCTAGATGCTGACGATGCTTTGATTGCTAACCCTACGCAGATTTGGGCTGGGTTCATGGATCAAATGAATCTAACCGTTGGTGCTGATGGCGGCGACGCTATTCAATTAATCGCGGAGTCTGAGCTTTCACGATTCGACGTATCACGGAACTTGATGTACACCAACGCGGCCCAGCAAGAAAGATATTCAGGCGATTTATTCTTTAGCCATATTCACAAGGTTGAAGGTGCTAAGTTCAACTGGGGAGCTAGGACTGCTGGTAGCAATTACCCTGAAGATGATGCTAAACGTTTAACAACTCAAACTGTTGATTAATGCAGTTGCAAGTTCTGCAAGCGTTAAACAAATGGGAGCGTCGGGACTTTACCTACGGCGACGCTGATTGCTGCCAGTTTGCTGGATTCATTGTAAAAGAGCTGACCGGAAAAGACTATTTGACTGATTTCCACTATAATTCAGAAGACGAAGCGTATCAGATAATCAGGTCTAACGGCGACCTAGAAGACACTGTTTCAACGGTCTTAGGCGAGTCTACAGCCGAGATTGACAGTCTTCCTGATGGTAGCCCTGTATTAATTACCTTGCCTGATACACAGCTTCTAGGCGTTAAATTAGGAAATCAAGCGGTATGCCTGACATTAAAAGGTCTAGCCAGAATGCCTAAAGAATTCATCGTTATGGGTTGGAAATTATGGGGCCAGTAGCACCTTTTTTATTATTTTTGCAAAATGTGGGTATTGCAGTAGCAGGCGCTGTCGGTGGGCTTGGCGCTGCCGCTTCACTTGGAATAGCGCAAGCAATAGCGTTAGGAGGCGCAGTTATTGCTGGTGTTACGCTAGTAGCAAACAAAGCTATGGCTTCCTTGTATGAGATCGACATGCCTAAAGTCGATACCGATGCAAGCCGACAAAGAACAGTAAGATCAACCACAGAACCTTATAAAACGATATATGGTGAGACGCTTGTTAGTGGCCCTATTTCCTATATAGGGATGGCTGGAACTGACAACGAAGATCTGTATCACGTCATAGCCTTAGCAGGTCATGAAGTCACAGATATTACGGATATCTACTTTGACAATAAGCTGATACAAGATTCTCAGATAAACGGCGGGTCTAGTGCTGGGGGTAATGTTACAGGAGGGACTTTTGGCCCTAAAAACAGCACGACTATTTGTGTAATCAACAAGCATTTAGGAACGGCTACACAAACTGCTGATTCTATGATGGCTGGCACGTTTGCTGATTACACTTCAGCCCATCAGGGTAAAGGCATTGCTTACATAGCAATGAAATGGAAGCTGAACGAAGACTCAGCAGAAGTTTGGGACAAGTACGCACCGTCAGACATTAAAGCTATCGTCAAAGGTAAGCCGGTCTACGATCCGAGGCTAGACACAGGCGGTTACGGCGACAACCCTACTAATGATTTATTCATTACCTATAACGCAACGGCTGGTAGTTATGTCGGCCAAGGTCAAAATCCTGCTTTGGTTCTGGCTGATTACTTGATCAACGAAGATTTCGGAATGGGTATTGCCCCATCAAAAATAGACTGGAATGCAGTAGTAACTGCGGCGAATGGGTGTGATGTTTCTGTTGATGTTCCTAACGGGACACAAAAGCGCTTCACGGTAAACGGTGTTTTGTTCGGAACTGATTCACACCGTACAAATATCAACAAGATCTTGTCTGCAATGAACGGGCATCTCGTTTATTCCAACGGCAAGTATATTCTTCATGCTGGTATTTACGAAGCTGAAACCGTTCAGAATCCCTATGAGAGTCTTAACGAAGATGACCTTATCGGGGCTATTGGCATCAAAACATCATTTGAGCGGTCAGACAGATTCAACACGATTAAAGGTCTTTTTGTTGATCCAGCGCAGAATCACAAGTCAACCGAGTTTCCAAAGGTACAGTTATCTGACGCTGTTAATAGGGACAACGGGGAAGTCTTAGAAAAAGAAGTCCAGTTTCCGATGACCAACTCAAGCTACATGGCGCAAAGACTTGCACATAAGCTTATCCAATTAACTGATCAACAAAAAGTAATCACCTTCCCCGCGAATTTATCAGCGCTAAGAATTACCGCAGGAGATAGAGTCAAGGTATCTATTGAGGAATTGAGCTGGACTAACAAAGTCTTTATGTGCGTAGGCTGGACGTTTTCAGATGAAGGCGGTGTCAATCTTACGCTCCGAGAAGATTCTTATACTTCTTATGCTGATCCCACGGTAACGCCAAACAATGAATATTCTACCATCACTGCCACAGGCGACATCACAGACGCATTCAGAGGCGTTCCTAGCCCGTCTGGCTTAAATGCTACTGCTGGGCTAAAGAATATAGAACTTAATTGGGTAAACCCTTTGCGGCCAGCAGATTACGCCACTATTTATGTTTACGCGTCACCAAACTCATCCTTTTCTTCAGCGGTAAAAATTGGCGAGACTGACGGAACCCAATTTATTCATGATGGGGCGAATCCTGCTGACGCGGTTTCTGTTGGAGATCAGAGGTATTATTGGGTCAGGGCAATTAAAAATATAGGAACTGACGCGGCTAGTCAGTCCGATTTAAGCAACTCTGATAGCGCGACAGTTGGTGCTGTTGAATGGGATGACGTTGCTAATCCGACAATCGGTATTGATATAAACAACGATACCATTTCAATCAACACGGGATCTGCGACTACAACGACAGGTCAAGACGTAGCAACTAGCGGGATTGAAGCTGGCACAACTGTCACTCAGGGCGGCATCACAATGAATCAAGGCGGCTCTATAAAGGGCGGTCAAAGTGCCTACAACAGCGGCACAGGCTTCTTTCTTGGATACGTCGACGGCACTCCGACGGGTAAATATAAATTCAGCATAGGCAACGCGAGCAACGAGGCGCTGACGTTTGACGGTACAAATTTGGCCGTTACCGGAAACATTACCGCAACAAGCGGAACATTCACCGGAACTGTAAATGCCTCTTCTGGCGCATTTACTGGCGACGTTAGCACTGACTCAAAGTTTATTGCTGGATCTGGCGCAACATCTGCCACGATGGACGGTGGCGACCCTGAATTTAAATTGTACGCTGGCGCTGCGGCACCGGCTGACGCATCGTTTAAAGTTGATGCAAACGGCGTAGTCACAGCAACGAGGTTGGTAGTAACTCGACCCGATGATACGACTGCCATCATGTTTGACTCAGCGCAAGATGGCTTGGTTGGCATAGGGTTGGCTGCTGTCTCGCAAGAAACGGGTATCGTTGTTCAAAATCCGTCGGTCGAAATTACGTCGAGCAATCCTAACCCCGCACTGATATTGAGCGCATCGCAAACGATCACTTTAACACTTTTGGCTGGAACTCCGGCAAGCAAGAAAGTCACATCATACGGCGGCGAATATCCGTCTGAAATAACGGCCACGATAGAATACTCAACGAATAACGGGTCAAGCTGGTCTACGTTTGGGTCGGCTGTTCAGCTAACTAGAACTGCGGTCAGATCACCATCTGACTCGACTAAATACGGTGTGGCTACATTCACAAACACTGGTGCGGGAGTTAGATCGTACATTCGCGGCATTCATGCAATAGACTCAATCGGTAATTTGCAATTTGTTCGCAGCGTCTCAGGTTTTGCGGCTGGTAGTTATATATTCCGAGTTAGTCTATCGCAGACTGCTGGCAGCGATACTGACATGAACGTCAGCACTTCCCCACCGTTTACGCTTAAATTTGAAACAGACGCGGCAGGATTTACAGTAGCCGCGAACGGGACATTATCTGATGCCCCATCTGCAACAGCTACCATTGGGTATGTGCAATCTAATTACATGGCCTTGGCTAACGGCAACACTATTACCGTCGGATCTGGCGAGATCAATGATTTTCAAGATGAAAGCGGTAACAGCGTTTTGATTATTAGCGATACAAAAACCGAGGTTAGGGATAGCTTAGAAGTAACCTATACATCAGCCAATCCCACGACGGATAAGATTTTCCGCATTAAGGATTACAACTCAACATTTGAAACTTTTAGTATTCGGGAAGACGGTTTCGTAAATAACTGGACGGGGATAAATGTCGGCGGTGGTTACGGCAGCACCGGCACAACCATTGATGCCGCAGGCAATATAAGCACCGACGGCAATGTCACTATCGGCGGCGACCTAACAGTTCAAGGCACAACTACCACCGTAGACACTGACAACCTGACCGTTAAAGACAACAACATCACCCTAAACTATTCCACGGGTGACAGTTCATCAACTGCCGATAACGCGGGGATCACGATTCAAGATGCGGTCGACGCAAGCACAGATGCTTCTATTTTATGGAAGACCGCCAGCGATTCTTTTGAGTTTAGTCACGGCGCTAATATTCCAAAGACTTATCTTAAAGCAACGGATCAAGATGTTGAGTCTGGAACTTGGACTTCAAGCACGACATCAGGCTCGTGGGGAAGTATAAAACTCGCCGCAGGATATTCTTATACCGCCAACGCTGGAGCATATAAGCAATACGACATCCCTGCTGGAGCTGATACTTGTTACATGTCGTTTCTAAAATGGTCTAATGGGGGTTACGTTGATGTTCATGCGGTACAAGCTGACGGAGATCTTGTATTTCTCGGCAGGATAAGCACAGGACAGTCAGTAGAAAATAGTAACGAGGGAAATTCGGTAGAGCATGATGGACAAGCGATTGTCAAAATAGGAACTGGTTTAGACAATTTTAGTTCCATAAGAATCACAAATAAGCGTGGGACATTTTATTTTTCAGGACTAGCTTTCTCTACGCAGCAATTAGACAGTTTTGACTCAGGGATGATCGCCGCTGAAGTGATCCATTCCGGCGTGTTGTCTAATGTAACGAACACAAATTGGGACGCTGCTTACACTTATAGCCAAGTCGGACATCTGCCACTTTCTGGTGGCACTCTGACAGGCGCAGTGTCATGGCCTAGCGGTGGTTCAGCAAACGCTAATACGGCATATACCTATTCACAAGTAGGTCACTTACCTTTGGCTGGTGGGGCTTTAACTGGCGACTTGGATATCAAAAAAACTGGTGACGATACAATTGTAGACATAAGGGGAAATGGGAGTTACGACCCTATTTTAAACCTAAGATCTGACCAAGGGGGAATTGCATCAGAAGGCTTTCAAATCTGGTATGACAACAGCGTGGGTGATGTTCATTTACATACAACTTATGACAACGACGTTGCTGCAATACGTTTTCACACGAAAACAGCGGCTGACAAAGCCACATCTAATGAGCGTTTCGCAATTCTAGGCAGCGGAATGGTCAACATTGTAAGCGGTAATTTGCTTATGAATGGCACCGCCGTGATTCACAACGACAGAAGCATTTTCCCGACTAGTATAGAAGTGACCGGATCATATACCGGAGGAAGTGGTGACTTTACCAACATAGTCAATGCTCAGTTGAAGATTGCATCAGCAGGCTCAGCGGACTTTTGGAGAATCCCACACTTTTCTACACACTCTAGCATTTCTGGGGTTTACAACTATGAAACCGGAAAGCATGTTTACTGGGGAGAGTCTACAGACACAGGAAGTTATCATTTCCGTGGGCGTAAAATTATCGGTTATAGCGGCGAAGTCTGGGATGATACTACTCAAGGAACTGGGATCGGCAGCATTCACCTAAATCCTAATTCAACGGCTGACAACGCAGGAAGCGCAATAACTTTCGGAGCTTCAGATACAGGCAGTGGAGCGACCGCACAAGCAGGGATTTATGTGCGATCAGACGGTAGCTACGGTACAAAGATGTATTTGTCTACTACAAATAGTTACAATCAAGGGTCTAAAACAGGATTATCACTAGACCATGACGGTAACGTAGCTATTACTGGCCAAATCAACTCTGGAGCTATTATAAGAGCGACTGCAGACGGAACTAATAACACTTATGAGGGAGTGATAAAAACTGTCAACACAGGCAGTGCTCAGTGGGGGCACATAACCCTTGGCGGTTCTGCCACAAACAACGCCATAAATAATTATTACATGGTCGGCAGAGGCGCTGCTGTCTCTGATAGAAATTTGTCTTTCCATGTGCCAAACGCAGCCAATTACGGAGATACCACGCAGCCAAAATTCCTGTTTGCCTCAACAGGGGCTGATACTTTGATGACGATTACCGCGTCAACAGGTGATGTTTATGCAAAAGGCAGTATCACTTCTGCATCTGGCACTAGTGCTATTAACAATTTTCGTTTGACCGATTCATCAGTTATGGGCTTTGGTACGGTCAAGGCTGGCAGTACAGTAGGGCACAATGCTTCAGTAGACGAAGGTATCTTTTGGCATACAAGCAACACATATGGAATTTATCGCAACGCTGGTGACTGGACTGCCCCAGACTATCAGCAGTTAAGAATTGAGTTTGAAACGGGCATTGAGATAGACGGTGGAAGTGCTTACGGAAAGTCTGGCATAAATATTCTTTCAGATTTGCAGATTAGCGGTGAAACCGTCCTTAACACTAGTCGTGTTATGACGAACATCACCAGTATTGCATCGGGTCAAATTAATGTCACAAGCAGCGCAGGATCATTCGACGCGATTAGATTAGGCAGTTCGGCTCAAACTGGCTATAGCAACATTGTTTGGTATGCCGAAGGTGGAAACGCACAGATTTTTAAAGGTAGCTCTACATATTCAGACTGGGGCGGTGCAAATTCACTAAATATTTATAATAGCAACGGTGAGATCGCCTTTCACCCTTCAGGAGACGCTAACACTTTTACAATCAACGATTCATTTCTAAATTATACAAATAACCTAAGTTCTACTTATTTCAAAATTAGATCAACTTACACAGCAAACGCCATATCTAACTTGACTTATCTATGGCTTGAAAGTGGCAGTGGAGCCGATGGATATTTAATAAAAAACGGATACGGGACTGGTAACGGCCTACCAAGTAACGAGCTTTATCTATGGAATAGTAGTACCAACGCCGAAATATCTTTTGTTACTGCTTCCGACATAAGCAGGAGGTTTAGCGTAAGGCCTGACGGATCAGTATATAAATATGTAGATACATCTCTTGGAACTACTTTCGTCAGTAGCTCTACCAATTCAGGCAGAGGTCAAGGATACGTCGTAGGGAAAAGCTATGTTGCAGGCGATTATGTTTCTTTGATTGAAGCACCATTTTCTACTGGTACAGATGCTGACGTTCGCATCGCCGCAAAATTTACAAGTAGTGGATCTCATATAATCTTTGGCACTTCAGACAGTTACGGATATATCACTCACGCTCCGTTAGAACTTGACTATAGAAATTATGTATTCGCTAAACATATTGTTGGAGGAGAAAGCTCCCACGCGTTTACGCCGCCTATTGACCAAGAACTCGGCTACAGTAATCACAGTTTCGGTGCATTAGGTATTTTACACAGAAACGCTTACGACTCTTATATAACAGCTAACGCTTACTATTATAAGACCGGAGGTTCTAGCACTTGGAGAAATAAATATGCTAGTTACTATTCTTCCATAATAAGTTTTCTTAACGGAGAGATGACATATGAAGTCAGCTCTACGGCACCCTCAAGTTCTGGGTCTGTAATAAATTTTAGCGCCGCATTTAAAGTGACTAGATCGGGGCAGATAGAAGCAGAAAGCCGCAATTTGATAATGGGAGCAGATGCCTATTCTAACAGCTCTAGTTACTTGGGAATGAAAACTTCTCTCCAGTCTGGTGCTAGTGATTACATGATCATATCAGGATTGAGCGACGGAAATACTTATGTTTCTGCAAAAGATGGTAATGGTGTTTATATAAGGGGCGGCGGCAATCTAACCACTAATCAAATTTTAGTTCCCGATAACAGTTACATAACCGTCACAACAAGCAATTTCAACGTGACTGGAAATGTTACAGCTTATTCGTCCTCAGACATTCGTTTGAAAAATAACATACGCCCGATTACTTCAGCCTTGGATAAGGTGCATAAAATAAATGGCGTCCATTTTGAATGGAAAGATGATTTCGTTAAAACAATGTCCGGCAACGGAGAGGTCAATTTTAGAAAGGATGATGTGGGCGTAATTGCTCAAGAAGTGAAACTGGTGTTGGATGAGGTTGTTTCTGAACGAGAAGACGGAACCCTAGCGGTAAGGTATGAAAAAATCGTTCCTCTGCTTATAGAAGCAATTAAAGAGCAAACGCAAATGATCAAAGACTTACAAACACAGGTAGAGGATATAAAAAATGGCAATGACTAAAAGTGAAGAATTGCAATCGGTTCATGTAGAGGTTCATGCAACTCCAATGATGCCTGATTCTGAACCTACAAAAATGGTGACTGCAATAGTCAGAGTTTCTTGGGATGACCCTGATGATTCAGATCTTCCCATAAGCAAGCAGGAAAGCAGGGTTTTCGTGGAAGGGGATGATGTGTCTGGACAAGATCAATTAGTTCAAGACATCTGCGCAGCGGTTTGGACTGATGCCTGAGTACACGATAGAGGACGGATTGCTAAAATTCGCTCATGAATTTGAAAACGGTCAAACGTTATTTTTCCATCTTGAGCCTGATCCCAATTTAACTCCAGAAGAACAGATAGCTTTGTTCGTAGATCAGCAACAAGAGCTTATAAGGCAAGTAGCAGAATGGCAGTCACAATAAGCCAATTTACAATATCTACTACTGATATTTTTGGGTTTGATCCACCATCAATTGCGGGATTTTCTGATGTAATTGGAACGTCGTCTGTAAATCAAAGTGAAAAATACCTAGTTGCTTTTGGTGGCAACGGTGTGCGAGCTTTATTATGGCAAGGCTCTAATGACACTATAACATTTCAAGTCTATGGCATTCATGAAAACGATGGGTGGGATGTTTTAACAATAAATGGGACAGACTACAGCAGAACGTCGGCAACTTATGGCGGGGCTATAGTCAACGATAATTCTAGTTTTAATTACCCAGATCCACCGCCTACGGGAGGGGAAGAAGGAGGCCCGTATACCCAATGGGTTTGGAGCGGAATTTCATCATTTCCTTTTGCATCATCTTCGTCAGGTGCTACTGCGGCAATGTATGTAAAGCATAATGGAGTCGCAATACCAGCTACGGGGCCAATAACCCTAAATGATATACACAGAGAGGCTGGCGGCACTTCCGGTACTCAAGTCTCTTTAAATGACTCGGATGTTCGCGCTTTAAATTGGTACAACACAGTCGCAGGAAGCGCAATCGCAAGCGGCGGCACTAATACAATGCGAGACTATCTACATCCTTGCAGCGTAGGCGAGAATCAAGGTTATACACGCAGAAGGTTGTTTAGTACGACCAGCAACGACCTTAACTATAAATTAGGCAGTGCTCTTGCGACAATAACTCAAGCAAATATTTCAGGAATATTTACACAAGTTAAATGCGGCATGACTATTGAATTTAACGGAACTGACACAAGACTCAGGTTTCATTTGTTTTCAGTTGTCAACTACAGCAACCCCGCGATCATAACCGTAAGCAATCAATATTGGAACTCAGAAGCAAGCGGGACTAGCAATCCTCAAACCTATAGCGCAACTGCGAATGATGCGATCTTGTTTGAGGGGGTGCAAGTAAAGCAAGCTGCGCTTTTGACCTCACAACACAATGAATCCATTGATTCTAGCGTTGGATCTAAAACTTATGACACATCTCAGTTTGGTGAGACCTTGATGAGCACAAACAGCATAACCTCATTTGTAGACATTTCTCCAAACACGCAGTATGGGAGAAGTTTTAACGTAAGTAATACTGTTAATCCTCAAAATCAGGTTGTTGGCGATAAAATATCCAAAGTAGACTGTAGATTTAGATGGGCTTTGCGGCTGCTTGGATACAGCCCAGAAGATCGCACCTTTATTGAGAAAGATACAACTATGAACTTTATGATTAGCCTGTATACCCTTACCAACCGACAATAAAGCTAACCTGTTAAATAAGTGGTAGACATAGTCAGAAAAGTCTAAAATACGGTTTTTTAACTAGGAGAGGAAAATGAGTGAGCAAAAGCGGGAAATGAGTGCAGACGAGTATGTTCAGATGGCTAAAATTGATTCATTAGCCAAACAAAACGCTGGTCAAGCCCTTAGAATAGCCGATTTAGAGGCCCAAATTAGCCTCTATCAAGCGCAACAGCAGCAAGCGCAGCAGCCTCCAGAGGAGCC
>Ga0181605_10000602_pt1 | contig 35483 bp, 33 predicted proteins | sample 041ome_11_FD_148676 | JGI IMG/M metagenome (GOLD analysis project Ga0181605, IMG submission 148676) | Coastal salt marsh microbial communities from the Groves Creek Marsh, Skidaway Island, Georgia - 041411US metaG (spades assembly) | ecosystem: Environmental > Aquatic > Marine > Intertidal zone...
GGATTTTGTATTTTGCTAAATTTTGAGAAAGTAACTGACTCAAGTCTTCTATGAGCTGATCTTTATTTTTATTCTTTGTGACAATGACAGCTATAGGCACCTCTCCTAAATCTTTGTTTTCCTTTGCAATCACTGCTGACTCGACAATGGCCTCATGGCCATTAAGGATATCTTCAATTTCTTTAGGGTAGATGTTAAATCCACCAGAGATAATCAAATCTTTTTCTCTTCCCGCAATATGAACATATCCCTCTTCATCAAGATATCCCAAGTCCCCTGTAATAAAAAAACCGTCATCTGTGAATGATTCTTGATTGGCCTGATCGTTATTCCAATAACTGTGAAAAACATTAGGGCCTTTGATCTCAATCATTCCTTTTTGTTTTGGTGGTAGTGGTATTTTCGTGTCGTGTCCTGTTATTCGAATTTGAATATTGGGCAAAGGCAATCCCACACTTCCCGGTTTTCTCTTTCCTTCATAGGGATTAGAAGTATTCATATTCGTTTCCGTCATCCCATATCTTTCTAAAATTGTGTGTCCTGTTTTGGCAAAGAATTCTTGATGATCAACCGAAGAAAGAGGTGCGCTTCCAGAAATAAACAATCTCATATTGCGAGTTAACTCTTTATTGATAAGTGGCGATTCATTCATTCTTTTATAATAAGTAGGAACGCCCATTAACAATGTTGCATTGGGGATGATTTTCTCAAGATCACTGAGACTAAATTTTTCATAAAAATACACCGCCAGCCCGCTTAAGAAAGTTGTGTTCATTGCCACAAATAAGCCATGGGTATGAAAAATTGGTAGCATATGTATAAGCCGGTCTTGTTTTGTTATTTGCCAAAAGTCCTTTAAAACTGATGCATTAGAGAAGAGATTATTTTGAGAAAGAGCGACTGCTTTAGATTTCCCTGTCGTCCCTGAAGTATATAAAAAGGCAATAATTTCATCATCATTAACCCGTTGAATTTGCTCTATTTCATTATATTCCTGGAGATTGAATTGCATTAATCCCTTGATGGGATCTATTTCAATCACCCCGCTGGGATTAATGATGTTTAAATGATCAATTTCTGATTTGCGATTAGCACTACACAAGACAATTTTGGGCCTAGAGTCGCTGATGAAATACTTAGTTTCTTCTAAAGTATACTGGTCGTTGATGGGAACATAAATAGCTCCCGTCATAATACAGGCGGCGTAAACAGCAAGACCATAGACGCTTTTTTCTAATTGAAATAAGACCCTATCGCCCTTTGCAACACCTTGGGATAATAAAAACTGAGATACTTTTTTGGATAAAGAAAAAAAATCTTGATAAGAAAGCAAAGACCCATCCTTATAAATTAAGAATGGGTCTTGATTGTGTAAATGTGGCTTGATTAAGTTATCAAAGAGGAGGGAATGCCCCATTTAAAAATTTTAAACTACTTCGACACTCAAGGTTTGAAGGCCATCAATAGTTCCTACTAGCTTGTCTCCTTTTACAATAGGACCAACACCAGCAGGTGTGCCCGTCATTATTAGGTCGCCGGCTGTAATATCATAAAATTTTGATAAAATAGCAATTTGCTCTGGGATTTTCCATAACATCATATCCAAATCACCATCTTGGCGAACTTCGTCATTTACTTTTAATTGAATGCTACCGCTCTCCATTTTTCCTACTTCGCTCATCGGTGTGAGACTTCCCATCGGAGCGGAGCGTTCAAATGCTTTTCCAATCTCCCATGGTCTTCCCATTTTCTTACAGACACCCTGAAGATCTCGACGGGTCATGTCCAAACCAATACCAAATCCATAAATATGATCATAAGCATCTTCTTCTTTGATATTGGAGCCTCCTTTGTTTAATGCGACGACTAGCTCTAACTCATAGTGGACATCGCTGGACTCGGGTGGATAAGGAAACTGGCCCGAAGTGTCAATATTATCAGTATTTTTTTGGAAAAAGAACGGTGGTTCTTTATCTGGGTCAAATCCCATTTCGATCGTATGGGCCGCATAGTTTCTGCCAATACAATAAACTCTTCTGACTGGAAAAAATTCATCGCTACCATGGATGGGGATGAGAGTTTTTTTTGGTTCAGGAATTACTAATTTCGTCATTTCTTCTTCTCCTTCAATTAACCTCTCTTAGAGGCATAATAATCAAAACGTTTTGCCAACATTGCTAACAATTCAGAAATTGTAAAAGCCAATGCAAACAAGACAAGTATTATCGCCCAAAAATGTGACATCAAAAATCTCGATGAATATAATTCAAACAAGGATCCAAAGCCAACAATAGAAATCAGGAGTTGACCAATGATGACACCTTTGACGGCTCTGATGAAACCAATTCTAATTCCACCAATTATTTCAGGTAAGGCTGCCCAAAAATAAATTTTTATAAAAGCGTCGATTGGGTTTGCACCAAACGAATTTGCCATATCCACTAAAGAGCGGTTGATTTGTTTTACGCCTGCTCTGGTATTTAAAATAATAATCCAAATAGCAAAGAGTGTAGTGACAATAATTATGGACTTTAAACCAAATCCAAACAAGACCATTAGGACAGGAACAAGTGCCGTCAGGGGTGCGCTCATAAACATATTCACCCAAGGCAAAAACAACTCATCAACAAATCGATTTTTTCCCATAAAAATTCCTAAGGGAATTCCGATCACTAAGGCGTAGAACAAACCTCCAAAGAAGGCAACCGCCGTTTCACTCAATGCTCTCACGAATGCTTTAGAGTCATAAATATCGGCTAGTGTTACAAAAATCGATGATAAAGGGGGGAGGAAAAATGAAACTTCCATTCTTCCAAGTATCTCCCACACCAACCCCCAAAGAATAAGCGAGGTCATATTGGGAAGTTTAAATCCAAAAATTCTCATTTTACTCGACGTATGACCTTAGGGATTTCCAAATTTTTTCAACCGTATCTAAATACTCACTATCTTTTCGGATGCTATCCACATCTTTATTTTTAAAACTGGAAGGCTTAATAATTTCAGAAACACGACTAGGTCGAGGTAATAAAATAGCTACTTGATCCGAAACATAAACCGCTTCTTCGATTGAGTGAGTTACGAAAATAAAGGTTTTGCTTTCCTCTTTGACGAGTTGTAATAAATCTTCTTGGAATTTTCTTCGCGTTTGCTCATCAACCGCAGAAAACGGCTCATCCATTAATAGAACCGGTGAGTCGACTGAAAGTGCTCGGGCGAGACCTACTCTTTGACGCATTCCTCCTGATAGTTCATGAGGATAACTATTCTCAAATCCATCTAGCCCTACCTCTTTGATATACTTTCGGGCGATATCTTCTCTTTCGGATTTAGCTACTTTTCTGAGCTCCAATCCAAAAGCAACATTCCTTAAAACTGAAGCCCAAGGCATTAAAGCAAAATCTTGAAAAACAAATGCCCGGTCAGGACCGGGCTCGGAGACTATTTGTCCATTAACATAAACTTCTCCTTGGTTTGGTTGTAAAAGACCAGCAATAATTTTTAATAAGGTAGTCTTTCCACAACCCGAAGGACCTAATAAGGATGTTAATTGTCCTTTGGGAAAATCAAGAGACATGTCTCTTAATGCTTCCACATCTCCATAATTTTTATAAATTCCTTTTACGCTAACTGCGTTTACATTGTCACTCATCAATTCACTCCTCTAAATTTAAGATACATAACCAAGGTCATTTCCAGCAAATAAACTTTTTTCTATTCGCTCTAAAACATTTAAAAATAAAACAGCCAAAACAATAATAGAAAATATAGCTGCGTACATACTTGGATAGTCGGCGGTCATTCGACTATATGAAATAATATCACCCACACCGGTTGGGGTAATTTTCAATTCTGCTAATATCGCTCCAATAAATCCAGCAGAAACACCTAATCGCAAACCTGCAAAAATAACAGGGGAGGCAGAAGGAATGATTATTTTAAGTATGACTTCACGCTCGGTGCTTAAATATGATTTTGCCATTTCAATTAATGATGAAGGAGTATTTTTCACTGCACCACTTGTATTTAAAACAATCACTGGCATTGCCATGATACAAACAACAAAAGTCTTGGAAGTAATGCCAATCCCATACGCCATGATGACGAGGGGGATTAGTGCCGCTAAAGGGGCTGATTGCATGATAATAAAAATTGGAGATACTAACCAATCAAACTTTTCACTCAAGCCTACCCAAACACCAATGCCCACGCCTATAAATGTTGATATTAAAACGCCTGTAACTAAGGGTTTGAGCGTTTCCGCATAGGCCACAAAAATTTGTCCGCTAATCGTTAAGTTCCAAAGAGCACCCATGGACTCTAAAAAAGTTGGAAAAGCATAATTAATACCGGCTCTGGATGCCATTTCCCAAGACCCAAATATTAAGAGAGCTGAAAGAAGTTTTAGGGTTAAAGGTCTGGATATCATGGATTTACTCTTTCTAATTGGGGTGAATAAATTCACCCCAATAAAATGATTTATATTAGTTGCTTTGAAGTGGCTTTAAATACCAGAAATCCTCTATATTTAAAGTTGACATATCGCCTTCCAACTGACCTGCCTTAGAATACCATTCCATATCAGCAAGAGCAGCTTTTTCACCGCCGCCATTCACATCATAAAGACCGCCAGCAACAGCATCTGCATAGAAAACATCTAGCTCAGCTAGAACTTCTTCAGGAAGTTCCCCGATTGGGCCATCCGGATTGGTCTCTCTTCGAATGATTGTTGGATCATTAGCCATATCTCTGTAAACACTTAAAAGCGCACTGACAAAAATATTGACTGCATCTTCATTAGCTTTAATCCAATCAACGTTCGCAAATAATGCTTCGTCACTCGCGTCCACATCAAACATAGGAAGAGTGTTAAACTGATCGCCATGAGATGCCATGATCTTATTTTTGTTTGATAGATCAATAATAGTTGCTTGAGCTTGGTTTGCTAAAAGAGCAGCAACACGGTTAGCAGATCCTGAAATGTAAGATCTCTCACCAAATTTTATTCCTAATTTCTCTTCAATCACGTTAGCAATTGAGTCTGTTCCACCACCACGTGAGTGTAATAGAATTGGCTCACCATCAAGATCTTCTAACTTGTTGTAATCTTTTGTAGTTACAGGAAAGAACTTTAGTTTTGAAAGTTGGTAAATAATTCTAATAGGGGCTTTAGACTTTTGCATCGCAGAGTAAGGAGTACCAAACCCGATATCCATCTGTCCGCTTAAAACAGATTGAATAGCTAACTCTTCATCAGAAAAAGCTGTCCATTCGTAGTCTAATCCGTTCGCTTTTGCTCTATCTAATGCTAAGAAGAATGCCGCAAGCTCATCAGATGGTGGCTCGGCAAGTGCAATTCTTATCGATTTAGCATAAGAAGAAGAAATAGTAACAGTCGTAAACATAAAAACTGCTACTAACATAGTTTTAATTAGTTTAATCATATTTCCTCCTAGATTTGATTAATTAAGTATTCAAATTAGTTGAGGGTCATTGTACATAAGTATTTTATTTTCTTTAATAAAAAATCCTTATTAAAAGATAATTATCTAATAAGTAAGTCCATTTTATCCAGAAATCATTGAAAGACTTAAAATGGATATGTAATTAGAAAAAATTTTAACCTAAAATAAAAAAGAACTTTAAATTGAGGATTGATATGGGAAATTTCACAAGTAAATTTGCTGATCGAAAAATTGGACCTAAATTTTCAGAGGCAGTCAACCAAGGCTTGGGTGCGATGCAATTTAAACCCCGGCTCTATGAACATGAAATTAATTTTGATCGTCTTCGCCTATATCGACTAAATCGAGTCATTGAACAACTGCAAAAACATGACGTGGGAGCATGTATTTTATTTGACCCCATTAACATTCGCTATGCAACGGATAGTCGTAACATGAGTGTTTTTAGTATGCATGAACTAGTTCGATATGTTTTTATATCCGCTGAGGGAAAAGTCATTTTATTTGATTATCCAAAGTCAGGACATCTCTCAGAACATTTATGTACAATTAACGAAGTGCGCGAAACCATTAGTTGGGATTTTTTTTCAGCTAATAATTTTGTCGATCAAAATGCCAAACAATGGGCAGAGACTGTTCATGAGTTGATGAAGGAACACTCCCCAGAAAACAACCGCCTTGCCATCGATGTATCCGACCCGATGGGAATTCAGTCCCTTCTCCATGAGTTTCAAGTAGACTTAGTCAATGCTCAAAGATTAATGGAACTCGCCAGATCCATTAAATCTCCAGATGAACTCCTATGCATAAAAGCTTCCATCGCCACGGCAGAAAAAGGCATTGCGTTGATGAAAAATCAATTACACGCTGGGATGACCGAAGAAGAACTATGGGCGTATTTGCACAAGGTTAATATTGAAAATGGAGGAGAATGGTTTGAGTGTCGCTTACTTGTCTCCGGACCTCGAACTAATCCGTGGTTGCAAGAATGCAGTAATCGCATCATTGAACCTGGAGATCTTGTTGCTTTTGATACTGATATGGTCGGACCATACGGATATTGTGCGGATATCTCTCGAACCTTTGTCGAAGGAGGCATCTTTAGTGATGAGCAAAGACGACTATACTCTTTAGCTGTCGAGCACATTCACCATAATCAAAAATTAATCAAAGCTGGAACAAGTTTTCGAGAGTTTGCTGAAAAAGCATGGCAATTACCTGATAACTGTTATGACAATCATTACCCCTGCATCATTCACGGTATCGGCCTTTGTGATGAGTTTCCTTTTGTTGCCTATCCTAATAAGGATTTTAGTAATGCCGATTTCTCAGGACACTTTGAAGAAAACATGACGATTTGTGTAGAAACCTACATTGGTGAAGTCGGTGGAAGAGAAGGGGTTAAGCTCGAAGATCAATTTCGAGTCACCGCAAACGGCCTTGAGCAGCTTAGCTCCTTTCCCTTAGAGCAACTTGCTTAAGATATTTTAAAAAAAAGAAGATTGAAAATACTAGGAAAGGTGAGTATTCAGCCAGTTTTTTAAATCGGTCTCAGAGCTTAATCCTATTTTCGTATCGGCCACAGAACCTTCTTTGAACATGATAATAGTGGGAATGCTCCGAATACCAAAGTTAGCTGGCGCCTCGGGATTTTCATCTATATTAATTTTTTTTACCGCTATTTTTCCCTCAAACTCTAAAGCAATGTTCTCTAAAATTGGGCCAAGCGCTTTACAAGGACCGCACCACTCTGCCCAAAAATCGACTATTACAGGTTGGCTCTTGGAGCTTTCTACTACACTTTGCTGAAAATCAGCATCTTTAATTTGTTCTATTGCCATACTTTATATATAAGGACTCAGCTCACATATTTCAAATATAAATCTTTCGTTCCTATGTGAGTATTTTCTGTCGTGGTTAAAAAACTGAATAATTTTTTTTCTTTGGAGCATTTTTCCCAATAGAGGGGAATATTGAACTTCTCTGGATAATCCCTCAAAACACCTTGTCGAATAAAATGACAACCTTGAAAATGCGCATTGCAAGCATTGGAAGGAAATTGGATTGACTCATCTGGTTGAATTTCAAGATCAAAGGATTTGCTTGTTGATTTTGTTAAAAGCAGATTATCAATATTTTGATTATTTTGAAAATGATGCCAGGCTAATTCAATCTCCTGCGCGAATTGCGGTAACCAAACATTATCAGTATTTAAAACAAGAAGATCGTTTTGATGAATTTTTTTAATCCCCCCACCGGTACCTAAAATTTCTGGCTCCCATGAAATATGAATATTTTCATAATTTTTTTTAATATAGGAATCGATCAGTTTTGCGTGATAGTGAGTATTGACAAAAATTTTATTTGTCGGAAGAGGTTGAATTAAATTGAGAGCATATTCCAACAGAGGCTTTCCCTGAACAAGCAATAGGGGCTTGGGAAGATCTTGGGTTAGCTCTTCCATTCTAGTACCGAGCCCTGCTGCTAAAATTAATACATCCATTTACTTAGTCTTATTATAAATTTCTTCAAAGAGTTCTCGTAAATCCCATAAACGAAGATGCTCCACATGTTTTAATATTTGAAGCCATGTATTTTTTCGATATTTTTTAAGGTATTGCGTTTTTCCTGAACGGTATAAATTAACCCAGTTTCCTAAAATTCGAAGATTTCGAGCTAGACTGACTAAATGAATATCTGATCGAAAATCATTTAGGGAGAGATTGAATTTTTTTGCATAACTTCGAATTAATTTGTCCTCGGTTGAAGATGAGTACAATCTTCGAGCATCGAAAATAAGTGAAGCTATATCGAGATAAGGGTGATTATAGTGAAGGTCTTGATGATCGATGAGATAAAGATTTTTTTGATAGTAGATGAAGTTCTCTAAAAAAAAATCACCGTGGGTTAGTGTTGGTTTATATTTATTCAATGCTATCAGGTTGTTTTTCAATGATTTTTGAATAAGTCGATTGAGGTAGTAGCCAATTTGAATTTTATAATCAAAATATTCGATATAAGTCTCAATTCCTTTCGAAGCATTGTGACTGAGGTTATTGAATGGTTGGATCGGGATCCCCGAAAATCTTTTTCGGGGATGCTGGAGGTGCTTGAGAGTTTTAATCGCCTGAGGAAAAATATGTTTTAATTCTTCTTTTTTATAATACCGGGAAGCATTGTTCGTTGGAAAATATTCCATTAATAGGTATTTGTGAGTTGAATTTTTTTCAATGATGGATGGCGTCAATACTTGTTGAGAAGAAAGCGCAGAATCCGCTTTGAGGTATCTTTGATATTCAACAGGATTGTTTTGGAATGATAAAAGCAGAAAAGTTTTTTTTCCGGTTTTGCAAAGTTGAAAAATTTTATTTGATGCGTCGGGATTAAATTTAAGGGTGCCGCCGGTTTTAATATTTTTATTTAGTAATTGTTTTTTTACTTTTGATAAGTTTGGTTTTGTTATGGAAGCCATGTTGGGTTTTGTGAACTTATCTCAATGATACGTTTGGGTGCCTCTACGTTTATCTTAATCAACAACGCATCTGGAAGATATCTTTTTTTTAAATCCTGGGAAGGCCATTCCACCAATAGACAGTTATCCATAAAATAATCTTCGAAATCAATATGAGTCTTTTGATCAACCTGATAGAAATCAAAATGAATGAGGTTTAATTTCTTTAAATTATAATGATGTTCTCGTTGATAAGTAGGACTGCCCAAAAAGTGAAAATCTTGATTTGTGTTTGTTGCTAAAGACTTTAGTAAGTATCTAATGAATGTGGTTTTCCCGGATCCTACTTCCCCCTCCAAAAAAAGGATTTGTTGGCGTTGTAAAAGCGGAGATATTTTATCGACTACTTTTGCTAGATCAGACTCTTGGTGAACAGAAAAAGTTACGTTCAATTAAGCAAGGGACTTAAAGTCAGAAACTAAGTCTAAAGCTTCCCAAGAAAAGGCTCCGGACGTGCTATTATGAGTTCTTCCAAAATGACCGTAAGCAGCAGTTTGCTCATAAATAGGTCTATTTAATTGAAGTTTTTCACGAATTCCCTTGGGGGATAAATTCATAATCTCTGGGATAGCCGCTTCAATTTTAGCTTCATCAATAGTGTTTGTGCCTTGAGTATTAACATAAATAGACAAGGGTTTAGCCACACCAATGGCGTACGATAACTGAATAGTGCACTGAGAACTCAAACCAGCCGCCACAATATTTTTAGCAAGGTAGCGAGCTGCATAGGCAGCAGAGCGGTCAACTTTGGTGGGATCTTTTCCAGAAAAAGCACCACCACCGTGCGGGGCCGCACCTCCGTAAGTATCCACAATAATTTTTCTTCCTGTAAGTCCGGTATCGCCATCGGGACCGCCAATTACAAAATTGCCTGTTGGATTAACATAATACTCTTCGTCTGATAAATGTTGAAGCAACGGAGCGGGGATAGCTTGCTTTAAAACTGGGGTTACGATTTCTTGTACGTCGGCTGGAGATAATCCATCGGCATGCTGCGTTGAGATTACGACAGAAGTTACCGCATGAGGTTGGCCATTAACATATTTTAAAGTGACCTGACTTTTAGAGTCGGGTTCAAGTCCTGGTAAAGATCCTTCTTTACGCCCTTTAGCCATCAGTTCTAAAATTTTATGAGAATAATAAATTGGTGCTGGCATTAATTCAGGAGTTTCGGTGCAGGCATAGCCGAACATAATCCCTTGGTCCCCTGCTCCTTCATCTTTATTTCCAGAGGAGTCAACGCCCATGGCTATATCAGCCGATTGGCCATGAAGTAAATATTGAATATCTGCATTTTGCCAATGAAAGCCTTCTTGTTCATAGCCAATATCTTTAATGCAGTCTCTAACCTTGGAGATGATTTCCTCTTTATCTTCTTGAACCGGTCCTCGAATTTCCCCAGCTAAAACAACCTTATTGGTAGTAGTAAGAGTTTCGCACGCCACCCGTGCGAACGGATCTTTAGCAATAAAATGGTCAACAACCATATCCGAGATACGATCCGATACTTTATCAGGGTGTCCTTCGGATACAGACTCAGAAGTAAATAAGTAATCTTTTCTCATTTTAGTATCTATATGTATCTTTCTTAAATGGTCCTTGGGGCTCCACGCCAATATAATCACTTTGCTCTTTGGACATTTGAGTCAATTTTGCACCAACTTTTTTGAGGTGGAACATCGCTACCATTTCATCCAATTTCTTCGGGAGAACATAGACTTTATTTTCATAGTTTTGGTGATTTTTCCAAAGCTCCATTTGAGCTAAGACCTGATTGGAAAAAGAAGCACTCATCACGAAACTTGGATGACCCGTGGCGTTTCCTAGGTTTACCAAACGTCCTTTAGAGAGAATGATTAATTTTTTACCATCTGGGAAAGTGACTTGGTCTACCTGGGGTTTAATTTCTTCCCACTTATAATTTTGAAGAGAGTCGATTTGAATTTCATTATCGAAGTGACCGATGTTACAAACGATCGCCCGATCTTTCATTTCTCTCATGTGGTCTTGAGTAATGATGTCTTTGTTGCCAGTAGCCGTAACAAAAATATCAGCATACTTACAAGCATCATCCATGGTCACCACCTCGTAGCCTTCCATCGCTGCTTGCAATGCACAAATGGGGTCTACCTCGGTTACTTGCACGCGCGCACCTGCTCCGCGCAAGCTCGCAGCGCTTCCTTTTCCCACATCACCAAAGCCTGCTACTACAGCGACCTTACCCGCCATCATTACATCCGTACCGCGACGAATACCATCCACCAAGCTCTCTTTACATCCATATAAATTATCAAACTTACTTTTCGTGACCGAGTCGTTAACATTAATAGCAGGAACTTTGAGAGTTCCTTTTTCTACCATCTGCTCAAGGCGAAGAACACCTGTCGTTGTTTCCTCGGATAAGCCTTTAATATTTTTTAATAACTCAGGATACTTTTCGTGCATCCGCAACGTTAAATCTCCCCCATCATCCAGGATCATGTTTGGCTTCCAACCATCAGCTTCAATAGTTTGATCGATACACCACCAAAATTCTTCCTCATTCATACCCTTCCAAGCAAATACAGGAGTTCCGCTTTGGGCAATCGCGGCCGCTGCATGGTCTTGGGTAGAATAAATATTACAAGAACTCCATCGACACTTTGCCCCCAATGCTACTAGTGTCTCAATCAGAACTGCTGTTTGAATAGTCATGTGTAAGCAGCCCATAATATTAGCTCCAGCCAGAGGTTGAGCATCGCTGTACTGCTCTCGAATTGCCATTAATCCCGGCATTTCTGTTTCCGCGATTTCTATTTCTTGTCTCCCATAGGCGTGTTGAGAGATATCTTTAACTTTATAATCCAATATGTCCTCCTTTAGTGGCCAGATTAATAATGATAAAATATGATTTTGTCATATTTTTCAATGTCTTTTTATTCGTGGGCCTAGCTGTTGGATTACTTCTGCGGCACGAGCATTGCCTTGAGCTAAAGCCTCTTCAATTGTTTTGTTTAATAAGTACTGATCGAGAAAGCCAGCTGCAAAATTATCTCCAGCACCCGTCGTATCAATTACATGAGTTATTTTTTGAGCGGGTTGATGGGCCACGCTTTTTCCATGAAAGTAGTAAGCCCCCTCAGCGCCGGTCGTCATGGCAATTTTTTTTTCAAAAGATTGAAAGAAAACAGAGACGTCAGCCATCGTCTCACTTTGGGCAAACCTTTTAGCCTCATCAAAATTACAAAAGACGAGGTCAACATATTCTTCAATGAAAGATTGAAGCTCATCACGATGACGGTCAACACAAAAGGGATCTGAAAGAGATAAAGAAGTTTCAATGTTCATGGCCTTTGCAATCGTTCCTACTTTTTTGAGAGTTTGTTTGGTTAAATCATGGTCCCACAAATAAGATTCCATATAAATATGATCTATGCCTTGAAGACTTTCTTCAGAGAGCTCGTTGGGATGTAGTTGGGAGCCAATACCGATGTGTGTAGCCATCGTTCTCTCCCCATCTGGTGAGACTAGAATATTACAACAACCTGTTGGAAGATCATTTTTTTTGATGACCCCCTTATAGGCAATACTTGCTTTTTCTAAATCTTGAATAAATGCCTGACCATACTCATCCTCGCTCACTTTCCCATAAAATGCCGCCTCATGAGAGGTGTAATTTAATTCATGGATGGTATTGCAAACTGAACCGCCAGAAGTGATGAGAGGATTTTTAAAATGAGATCGAATTTCTTGAATCTGAGACTCTTCAATTAAAGTCATCGAACCTTTGGTAAGGTTGAGGGCAGAAATAGTGCTATCGTCCACTTGGCAGATAACATCGACTAGGGCTGTGCCCACTCCTAATATTTTTTTCACCCGATGAAAATAATCGTTTCCTTGAATAGGTCCAATAAAAAATCCTTCACTTTTTGAAGTAGAGAATTGCCCAAAATTTAACGAATCAAATGGCTAAAGGGGGTGGGTTTTCTTAACTTTTTAAGGCTAGTGGGCGAATATTCGCTCTACTGAAAAAAATTGAGAAAAACCTGTGAATATTTAGAAGAATAGTGTGAGTGGAATCTTGAAATTCCATTTGAGTTTATTGGCTTTTAAGAATTTAATAGAAATAAATTGACTAACTTCGTCTATAGATAGTATATTCGCAAGGCAAGGGGCCACTAGATCTAGTGATTTTTTGCTTATATATACACAAACTTGGTAGGTAGAATGGAAACAAATAGCGCAGAAAATTTAGAAAATTCAACGAAAAATACGGTCATCAATAAGCAAAATGAAGAGATAAATCTACTAAGTTTAAGCGTTGTTAGACGCGATGGTTCAATAACCCCTTTTAAATCAGACAAAATAGCTAATGCCATTAGAAAAGCTTTTTTAGCTCAAACTGACATTCGAGAAAATGCCAAAATTGATCAAACAATCACCGATATTACTGAAACGGTGACCGGCGCTCTGACTCGTCGTATTGCCAACGGCGATATGATTCATATTGAAGATATCCAAGATCAAGTGGAGTTAGCCTTGATGCGAGGCGAATACCATAAAGTGGCTAGAGCCTATGTACTTTATCGCGAACAGCGAGCAAAACAACGTTACAAGACTGCTAAGCTCAATGAGCAAGTCGGTGCGAAAGTTTCTACCATGGCCGTTACGAAACGAGATGGTCATAAAGAAGATATTTCTTTAGAGAAAATTACTAATCGCATTTCTGTTCTCTCGAATGGTCTGGAAATAGATCCTATCACGATTGCTCAAAAAGCAATTCAAGGTTTGTATGACGGTATTACCACCAATGAAATTGATACCTATCTGGCCGAGACTGCGGCGGCGTTAACGGTTGAACACCCTGATTACTCATATCTTGCTGGAAGAATTAAAGCAAATGCCCTACACAAAGAAACTCCTGGTTTTATTATTGCCACTAAAAATTTATTTGAAGATGGTTTGCTTCGAGAAGAGTACCATCAAAAGGCAATGGCCCACGCCGAGGAAATTGAAAAAATTATTGATTACGATCGCGATTACTTATTTGATTACTTTGCTTTAACAACACTCCTACGAGCTTACTTGTTACAATTTCAAAATAAAACAATTGAGCGCCCTCAGGATTTATGGATGCGCGTTGCTCTTTGTGTGTCAGGCGATAAGTTTGATTTTTATCAAGTCAAAAAAACCTACGACAGCCTCTCCCAAGGTCTCTATACGCATGCGACTCCTACTCTTTTTAATAGTGGATTGAAAATGCAACAACTCTCCTCTTGTTTCCTCATTGGAATGGAAGACGACTCCATTGAAGGTATTTTTAATACCGTTAAAGATTGTGCCTTAATTTCTAAGACAGCAGGCGGTATTGGTTTGCATGCTCATAATATCAGAGCGGGGGGGAGTCGAATTAAATCCACAAACGGAAAATCCAACGGCCTTATCCCTTTCTTGAAAATCTTTAATGAAACTGCCCGATCCGTCGATCAAGGGGGCGGAAAGAGAAAAGGTTCTTTTGCGGTCTATTTAGAGCCATGGCATGCTGATATTGAGGCGTTTTTAGAACTTCGCAAGAATACTGGTGCTGAAGAATTCCGTGCCCGAGATCTTTTTTATGCCCTCTGGATCCCCGATCTTTTTATGCAACGTGTGGAAGAAGATGGGGAATGGACATTGATGAGCGAGCATGAGTGCCCAGGATTGTCGAATACTTATGGTAAAAATTTTGATGAGCTCTACACCAAGTACGAAAAAGAAATGCCTGACCTCAAAAGAATCAAGGCGCGAACACTGATGTCAAAAATTATTGAAGCCCAGATTGAAACAGGTCAGCCCTATATGCTCTACAAAGACTCTATTAATAGAAAATCCAACCAAAAAAATATTGGAGTTATTAAATCATCAAATCTCTGTGCCGAAATTGTTGAGTATTCTGAAAAAGACGAAACAGCTGTTTGTAACCTCGCGTCAATCGCGCTTCCTAAATTTGTTAATGACGATGGAAAGTATGATTATCAAAATCTCTATCAAATTGCTAAACTAGCAACCAAGAACTTAGATCAAGTCATTGATATTAACTTCTACCCCACGGATAAAACTAAAAATTCTAATAGCCGCCACCGACCCATTGGTTTAGGTATTCAAGGTTTAGCCGACGTCTATTTTAAAATGAATATTGCTTATGACTCTGTTCAAGCGCAAATTATTAACAAACAAATTTTTGAGACTATTTACTTTGGAGCATTAGAGGCGTCCATGGAACTCGCTGCTGACAAAGGGGCGTATTCTACCTTCCAAGGTTCTCCCCTCTCTCAAGGGCAATTTCAGTTTGATCTTTGGGGTGTGAAGCCTTCTAACATGTGGGACTGGAAAGGCTTAATGGAGAAAATTCAAAAGCATGGTGTACGCAACTCCCTGACTACTGCGTGTATGCCTACTGCCTCGACAGGAATTATTTTAGGCAATACAGAAACCTTCCAGGTTCAAACATCTAATATCTATAAAAGACAAACTCTCTCTGGGGAGTTCTTGCTTGTTAATCGCCACTTAGTTAAAGAATTAATGAAACGAGGCCTCTGGAGCAAAGAACTGAGAGATCATATTATTTTAGAGAATGGGTCAGTTCAAAATATCGAAGGATTTCCTGAGGATTTAAAAGAAGTTTACAAAACAGTTTGGGAGACATCACAAAAAACAGTCATCGACATGGCTGCTGATCGCGCTCCCTTTATTGATCAAACCCAGTCCATGAATTTATGGCTAGCGACCCCTACCTTTGGAAAAGTGAACTCCATGCATATGTATGCTTGGAAAAAAGGTCTAAAAACAGGAATGTATTATCTTCGCAGCAGATCAGCGGTAGATGCCGTCAAAGTCACTGTTTCATCTGAGAAAAAAGCCAAAGAAACTTATGTAAAAGAGGTACAGTCCAACGAACCCGAAGATTGTGTGACTTGTAGTGCCTAAAAATATTAATCAAACTATTCAAAGGAGCCCATTATGATTTCAAAAGGATGTAAATCTATTTTCCCTATTCAACACCAAGAAATTTGGGAGCGTTATAAACAACACGTTCAGTCTTTCTGGACCCCTGAAGAGGTATCACTCCAAGACGATTTGCGCGACCTAAAAACTCTCACTGAAGGTGAAAAACACTTCATCAAACACGTGCTTGCTTTTTTTGCGAACTCCGAAGCTATGATTAATGAAAATCTTGCTTCTCGTTTTTACAATGAAATTTTAATCCCTGAGTCTCGTCTTTTTATTTCGATGCAGATGCTCAATGAGTCAATTCACGCTGAGATGTATGGCCTTCAGATTGAAGCCTATGTCGAAGATCCCGCGGAAAAAGATAAGTTGTTTTCTGCTATTCAAAGTGTTCCTTGTATCAATAAAAAAGCCCAGTGGGTTTCCAAGTGGCTGAATGGTAATCAAAACCTCCTCACTCGACTGATTGCCTTTGGACTAGTCGAAGGTTTATTCTTTGCCGGATCCTTCTGTGCCATTTACTACTTCAGAAAAAGAGGCCTGCTTCCAGGTTTAGCCCTGTCCAATGACTGGATTGCAAGAGACGAAGGAATGCACTTTAGCTTTTCCGCTTTGATGTTTAAAACACTGAGTAATAAATTTAACAATGGAACGCTGACTGATGGTGACATTAAATCCTTAGACTTAATTCCTGGTCTTGTCTCCCAATCTGAGTTTGAAGAGATTGTCAGAGAAGCGGTGGAGTTTGAAAAAGAGTTTGTCACCGATGCTCTTCCCGTGGATTTAATTGGAATGAACAAAGAGATGATGTGTATGTACATTGAAGCTGTCTCTGATCGTATTGCGGATCTGTTTGGCTTTGAACATGTCTACGGCACAGAAAACCCCTTTGATTTTATGAGAGCGCTGGATGTTCAAAACGTCACTAACTTTTTTGAAAAGCGTGTCTCTGAATATCAACGACCAACCGATCGTGCTCTTTCCTTTGACGAGTCTTTCTAATTGGACGCGACGATCTACACCAAAGAAAACTGTATTTTTTGTACTCGAGCGAAAGCCGTCTTAGAGCCCTATAATCCAAAAATCTTAAAACTGGATGAAGACTTCAACCGAGAGCAATTCTTTGAAGTCTTTCCCACTGCTAAAACCTTCCCCCAAATTATCATCAATGGAGAGAAAATTGGGGGCTTTACCGAACTCGAGCAGTGGATGGCTTTTAATAAACCTGACGAAAATTTTTAGTGTCGCTTCCAAAATACCAAGAAGTACTTGATTTCTGGTTCAAAGAATCAAGTCCCAAAGATCACTGGGCTAAAAATGACGAGTATGATCTCAAGATCAAAAACCGTTTTTTGGCCGATGTCGAAAAAGCTATCCGTAATGAATATGATGATTGGCAAGATGAAGCCAAAAGTAGTTTGGCGCTAATTATTCTTCTGGATCAATTCTCTAGAAACTTATTTCGCAATGACCCCCAATCATATGCCCAAGACACCAAGGCTAGACTACTTGTCATTGAAGGGGTGGATCGCCAATATCTTGAAGAACTCGACATGTCGGAGCGACTCTTTTATTTACTTCCCCTTGTTCATAGCGAAGAGATGCAAGACCATATTTTTGTGCAACAATTAGGCGAGGTTTTTTTAAAAGAACATCCGAACTATGAGGGAATAAAAAAATCTTGGGATGATCATACTCGAGTCATCAAAAGGTTTGGGAGATATCCTCATAGAAATAATATTCTACAAAGACAATCAACGGCTGAAGAAATTAAATTTTTAGAAGAGCCAAATTCTTCTTGGTAATTTTATTTTCTTAATGGGCTTGCCCCCAATTTAATCCACCGCCAAAATCAACTTTAATTGGTGTTTTAAATGATTTGTATTTTTGATGTGATGTTTCCATGAGATTGGTGATTTGAGGAATGAGATCTTTTTCATCTTTATGAATTTCAAAAAGGAGTTCGTCGTGCACTTGCGATGTCATTTTTGATTTGCATTTGTTTTGTTCTAGATATCTATGAATATCCAGCATTGCTATCTTGATTAAGTCTGATGCCGTTCCTTGAATAGGGGCATTGATGGCTTGTCTTTCTGCAAAAGAACGCAACATAAAATTTTTTGCATTAATATCTTTAATATGAGATTTTCTACCAAATAAGTTTTCCACATAGCCTAATTTTTTGGCCTTATCGGTTGTGGCTTTCATAAAATCATTAATGTTGGGAAATTTTTGAAAATAGTTATCAATAAATAGCTTGGCTTCGGCGTTACTGACACCCAATTGTTTTGCCAGACCGTACTGACTAATTCCATAAATAATTCCAAAGTTAATAATCTTCGCCATGCGACGGTCATTATCATTAATCGTCTTTTTATTGAATACCAACTGTCCGGTACTTTGATGAATGTCTTGATCTTCTTGAAATGCTTTTAACATATTAGGATCCTCGCAGGCTTCACAAAGAACACGCAGTTCAATTTGAGAATAGTCAAAGCTGTATAAGTCATGGTCTTTTTCTGCAATAAAGGCAGTTCTGATTTTTTTTCCAATTTCAGTTCGAATGGGAATATTTTGAAGGTTGGGTTCAGACGAGCTGAGTCTGCCGGTAATAGTGGCGGCTATATTAAAAGTACTATGCACGCGATCATTGCTATCCGCATGCTCGGCGAGTGAAGAGGTATAGGTAGAGACCAGCTTGGAGTACTGGCGCCATTGTAAAATGTGAGAGGCAATTTCAACGCCTTCAGACTCTAATTGCTCGAGTACTTTGACATTCGTTTGAAAGTCCCCGGCTTTGGTTTTTTTAGTCACTTTTACATCGAGTTTTTTAAAGATCTCTGTTAATTGCTTTGGAGATGCAATATTAAATTCCTCCCCTGAAATTTTAAAAATTTTTTGTTCAATTTTTTCAATTTCTTGATGGAGATCTTTTTCGAGCTTGGATAAAAATTTTATGTCAATCTTGACTCCCTTGCTTTCTACTTCTTGAAGAACCAAACTAAGTTTTTTGTCAATATCGTAGTAAATCCAACTATCAGCGGCTTCTAAGATTTGGGGTTGCAGCACTTCATATAATTTATGGGTCGCATATGCATCATGGGCCGCATAATTGGTTGCAGATTGCAAGGGCACTTCCGAGAAATCTTTGTAATTTCTTTTTGATTCATTTTTGATGACATCTTTAAATTTTTCTTTTTCCTCGCCAAAATAATAGTAATACAAATCCTCTAAGTTATGTTTGGTTAGTCCGTTGTTGATAAAAAAAGACATTAACAAGGTGTCTTGAAAAGAAATGGTATTGACTTGGTGGCGTTTTAAAATCACGCTATCGTATTTGGCGTTATGAAAGATTTTTAAAATTGATGGATCTTCACAAAGGATATTGAGTTCTTTTAAAATTTTTGTTTGATCTTGGGAGGACAGTTCTTGTTCTGGAGATTTAAAGGGAATGTAATACGCTTGCTCTGCATTTGATAAGGAAATGCCAATAATTTGTGCTTGATTCACATCCAGGCTGTCCGTTTCAAGATCGATAGCGAGTGTTCTTTCAGATTGCAGGCTTTGGAGATAGGCGATGATCTCTGGGGTTTTGATTAAGGATTTAAATTCGATATTTTTTTTGGCCGCATGGGGTTTTGTTTCGTGAGCACTTGTACGAATGAGTGATTTAAATTCATACTTTTTAAAAAAATCATTAAGCTTTGGAGAGTCATCAAAGGCTTTTAATTCTTCTATTTGAATGGGCAATTCGAGATCGTTTTTTAAGATGACTAATTGGTGGCTAATTTTAGCGGAATCTTCATGATCATGGATAAGGTTTTTGATACGAACATTAGCAATTTGATCTTTATTGGCTAAAAGTTCTTCAAACGAACCGAATTCGTTAATCAATTTAGCCGCTGTTTTGGGACCAATCCCGGGCACACCAGGAATATTATCTACACTATCTCCGATCAGAGCTTGTACGTCGGTGATTTTATCAGGGCCCACGCCAAACTTATCCCTGACTTTCGCTTCATCAATTTCCACATTTTTCATCGGGTCCATAATCCGGGTATTAGCGGAAAGCAATTGAAACAAGTCTTTATCTGAGCTAAAGACGGTTGTGGGAATTTGATTTTCTTCTCCGTATCGAACATAACTGGCAATAATATCATCCGCTTCAAAATCTTTTTTCTCAATGACATCTAAACCAAAGGCATCGATGGCTTCGCGAATAATTCCAAATTGAGGGATTAAATCTTCAGGTGCTTCACTGCGATTCGCTTTGTATTCAGCATAAAGAGTATTGCGAAACGTATTTTTACCTGCATCCAGAATTATTAAAATTTTATCATTAGGATGTTCATCAATGAGACGTAACATCATGTTACAAAAACCATAAACGGCGTTGGTGGGAATGCCTTTGGAGTTATTCATCGGAGGCAACGCATAGTACGCTCGAAAGATATAGCCCGAACCGTCTACAAGAATTAATCGAGACTCAGACATTTAGTTAAGATAGCAGAGAATAAAGGGAGTTGCTATTCTTTAGGGGCGTGTTTGTTTAAAATTCGCTGGAGTGTTCTTCGATGCATTTTTAATCGTCGCGCCGTTTCCGAGACATTACGATTACACTGCGTAAATACTCTTTGGATATGTTCCCATCGAATACGATCGGCAGACATAGGATTTTCTGGCGGTGGTGGTAGAGAAGAGGCCGTGGACGACATTAATGATTTTTCAATATCATCAATGTTCGCAGGTTTGGTCAAATAATCATCCGCGCCTAATTTAACCGAAGATACCGCTGTTGCAATATTGCCGTAACTGGTGAGCATGACTGCACGACACTCGGGATTTTTTTCTTTGATGACTTTGATTACATCTAAGCCCGAACCATCTCCCAGACGTAAATCCACAATGGCATAATTAAAATGATGTTGTGTTAAAACCTCTAGGGCTTCTTTTTTATTGGCCGCAGCCGTCACAGCAAAGTCTTTGCGCTCAAAGGAGGTCGTTAGACGCTCTCGAAAAGGTTTATCGTCTTCGACAATAAATAAGGATTTTTCTTTTTCGATAGTTTGTTCTAAATCTGCCATGTTAATATTACTTCTGCTCCATTATTATTTTGTACTGAAATTTTCCCATTTAGATTTTCAATCATTTGCTTGGTTATGAATAGGCCAAGGCCCATGTTTACCCCTTTTTCGGGTCTGCTAGAATAGAATGGTTTTCCAAAATTTGCTATAAACTTTTTATCAAAACCGGGCCCATCATCTCGTATTTTGATGGAATATTCCTTCTCGGTTGACTCCGCAATTAATAAAATTTCTTTTTCCGCAAAACTAATCGCATTTTTAATAATATTATTCATGGCAATATTGAGCTCGGGTGTAATTTGAATATTAATCGATTTTGACTGTTCATCCGACCGGTAATCTAAATCAATGGATTGATAATTATTTGCAAATTGATCACACAAGGATTGAACGTAGGCATCTAAAGACATATTACTAATCTCTGAGGAAAGTTCTTTGGACTCTGGGTTTGTCGACAGCTCTTTTAAAATAGCTTTACAACGATCCAGTTCAATTTTTAAGGTCTGAATATCCTCGCCGTATTTTTTTTTGAGTTCCGTGTCCTGATCAAAATCTCCCACAATAAGATTAATCGTATTCAATGGAGTGCCTAACTCATGGACAGCCGCTGCCGCCAATCCCCCAACCTTCAGCAATTCTCTTTCATTTTGAAGTTGCTTGCTGGCAAGTTCATAGGCTGTCTGGGTGCTTTTGTAATTCATGGAAAAGTAATACAAATAAAAAACTAAAAAAATACTACTGATGAATAACGAAATCATAATCGCTAGACTGTAGTTAATATTAATCTCAGGGCGCACAGACAAAGGGAGGTCGATATAAAAATTAAAAATAAGAGCATAGCAAACCAGAGATAAGCTTAAGATAACTAAAACTCTTTCAATCGTCAGATAAGAGGCGGCAATTGCAATAGGCGCTAAAATAATAAAAATAAAAGGATTAGTGTAGCCCCCATTGAGTCCAATCAACAAAGAAATTTGCAAAATATCAAAACATAAAAAAAGAAAGATTTGTCGCTCAGTTAAAATCTTATCCCCGCGATTTAAAAGGTAGTACGCTAAGCCCACGCTAATCAAAAGTAACATTGCAACAGCCCAGGAGGCATAGGTCACAAATTCTGTAACCTCAAAATAATATTGGGTGATCCCGAGGGCAATACCTTGACCCACGAAGGCAATTAAACGGATTAGTAAAAAATCCGACGAGTTTACAAAAAGAAATTTATTTTTTTTATTATCCAACTTAGATGTCTAAGTTTGCTACTTTAATTGAATTATCCTGGATAAAGCTTTTTCGATCCGTAACATCATCACCCATCAACATGATTAATTGACGTTCCGCATGGACTTGGTCTACTAATTTGACTTGTAGAAGTTTTCGATTGGAGCGATCAAGAGTGGTTTCCCATAACTGTTCCGGGTTCATTTCACCTAAACCCTTATAACGACTAATTGATTGGCCCTTTTTACTCATCTCAAAGAGGGTATTGAAAAACTCTACTAACCCGTAACACGAAAAATTTTCCTTTGTTGATAGTTTCGATATTCCAAAATAGACATCGGTGGATTTAGCAAAACCCATCTTGTTATAGAGCTGTAAATTTTCTTGCGGGATAAACTCTCTTAAGTGGAGGAGCTTTTCTAGGGGAAGTTTAATGATTTTATTGTATCCCTCTTTTTCTTGTAAAAAAACAAGTTCATTATTAATCATGCTTTGAAAAGTAAATTTAATATTTTCTGATTGATAAACTTCATTCAAATTTGAAAGAAATAATTTAAATGTCGACTTATCCACTTTGCCTGGAATAAAGTCCTCAAAAAATAATCCTGTGTTAATCACTTGATCAAAAAACTGAGAGTCTAAATAAGTTAAATCTAAATTTTGATAAGCAGAATTTGCACGTGCGGCAAGATCAATGATTTCATTAAGCTCCTCTTCTTTGAGTTGAACTTTTTTCTTCTTATCGAAGATGTTAAACTCTAATTCATCTTTGTTATTTGTCAGTAGAAATTTCGTCAATTCTTTATCATCTAATAAGTAATTTTCAGCATTGCCTTTTTTGACTTTGTAAAGAGGAGGTTGGGCAATGTACAATCTTCCCTCAGTAATGATATCTCTCATAAACTGATAAAAAAAAGTTAATAGCAAAGTGCGAATATGACTTCCGTCAACATCCGCGTCAGTCATAATCACAATTTTGTGATAACGCATGGCGTCCGCATTAAAGTAATCTGATGTATTGTATTCTTTGTCTTTCGGGGGATTGCCGTACCCTCCGCCAATTGCAGTAATGAGTGCCGAGATTTCATTATTTTCTAAAATTTTATGGGGGTTGGCCTTAATCACATTTAAAATTTTACCACGCAAAGGAAGAATGGCTTGTGTAGCTCGATCCCGTCCTTGCTTAGCAGAGCCCCCCGCGGAATCTCCCTCAACGATAAATAATTCTGAATTAGCAGGATCTTTTTCCTGACAATCTGCTAATTTTCCTGGAAGCGAAGAAGACTCTAAAACGTTTTTTCTTCGAGTAAGTTCACGGGCTTTCCGTGCAGCCTCTCTTGCATTCGCAGCCTCTACAATTTTTGAGACAATTTTCTTAGCTTCTCCGGGCGTTTGTTCAAGCCAGGCGCTTATTTGCTCTGCTACAACTTTTTCAACGATCGGACGGACTTCAGAGGAGACTAATTTGTCTTTTGTTTGTGATGAAAATTTAGGATCAGGGACTTTTACAGAAAGTACACAAGTCATCCCCTCTCTGGCATCATCGCCTGATAAAGTGACACTTCCTTTTTTAGCAACCGCAACGCTATTAGAGTAACTAACTAAGGAGCGGGTTAGAGCTGAACGAAAACCTTGAAGATGCGTTCCGCCATCACCCTGAGGAATATTATTCGTGAAGCAAAGCATATTTTCTGAATATCCATCGTTCCACTGAAGGGCTCCTTCAACTTTAATGCCCCCACTCTCTCCTTCAAAAGCAATAATTTTATTTAAAGTAGATTTACGCGCATTGAGAAACTGAACATAAGAAGTCAAACCTCCTTGATAATAAAATTCAATCGGTTCTGCTTTGGCTAAGCGCATATCCGTAAGAGTGACACGTACATTAGAATTCAAGAAAGCAAGTTGGCGAACTCTATTTTCTAAGGTTTTTAAAACAAATGTCGTATCAGTAAATATTTTTTTTGAAGGCCAAAATTGAACCGTTGTTCCGGTGCGCTCCGTTTTTTTCATGGAGCCGATCTCTTTGAGGTTTTTAGAGGTAACGCCGTCCTTAAACTCCATATTATAAATTTTTCCTTCACGGCGAATTGTTAGGGATAATCTCTCCGATAACGCGTTCACAACAGAGACGCCCACTCCATGCAAGCCTCCTGATATTTTATAACTATTATCATCAAATTTTCCGCCAGCATGAAGCTGAGTCATAATCACTTCTGCAGCAGGGATTTTTTCTGATTTGTGCATATCCACAGGAATTCCCCGACCATTATCTGTAACGGTAACGGAGCCATCTTTATTAATGATGAGCTGAATGGAGTCACAATATCCTCCTAATGCCTCATCAATAGAGTTATCTAAAACTTCATATACCATATGATGAAGACCCGTACCATCATCGGTGTCTCCAATGTACATACCCGGGCGCTTCCGGACGGCTTCTAGTCCCTTTAAAACTTTAATCGACGATGCTGAATATTGTTCTGTCATTATATAATGTCTTTTATCTCTAAGTTACTGATCGCTCCTTGAAGAGCAAAGTTATCTGTGGTTGAGAAAAAAGTCTGAAATTTATTTTCTGCACAATATTGAATAACTTTTTCAATGTTTATCATATCAAAGTTATCGAAGATTTCATCTATTAAAAAAATTGTAATTTTTTGTTGGTTGAGAAATTTCGCACAATGAAGAAGAAAACTTAAGATCAACAGCTTCGATTGAGCAGAGGATAATTGTGATAGTCCTTTTTGATGATGAGTAATTTCAAAAATAGATTTTTGAGGATCATGATCAGAATGAAGTTTATGATCTTTTGGCCACTGATTCTCATCTGATAAATCTTGTTGAAATTTTTTTAAAAAGGACTCTTGATCGAGAAGGCCCAAACTAGGATTGATTTCAAAGGGAAAAAACTGATTATTTTCTTCTTCCAGAAAACGTTGAAAAGAGTTTAAAAATTTTCTTTTACTTGCAATGATCGATATTCCCAGTTCTATTAATTGTTTATCGATCGACTCCAACCAGGATTTTTCTTGGGTAGTTTGTAAGACTTTTTTCTTTTCCCGACGCAATTTTGTATATTTATTTAGTTGTTGAAACAATGAAGGCTCAAAATAACAAGCAATCCGATTAATCGTATTGCGCTGATATTGGGTATCCTTAATAAAAAAAACTTTATCCATTTCGGTGAACCAAAACAGTTGAAAGATTTTTAATAATTGCTGTTGTTGAATTTTTTTATCATTGAGAAAGTATTGCTTGGTCCATCGCTCTTCTTGAAATTTTAATTCTATTTTTAAATGATTTGTTAAATCCTCATAGTCATAATGATAATTTATGACAACATCACTCGCTTGGTTATCTTGATTGCTAAAATTGGAAATAGTATCTTTTCGAAAACCGGTGCCAGGGCAAAGAAAACTAATCGCCTCTAATAAATTTGTCTTTCCAACAGCGTTTCTTCCTTTGAAAAGCGTGTGACTGCTGGTGAAAGTTTCTTGGCGTTGAGAGAAGTTTCGAAAGTTAGTAACGTGAATACCCTTGAGAGGTGGGGACACTATATTCTCATAGGCATCAAAATGTATAAACTCGTGGCATCTTTAGGATCTTTCACGATTACAGGAGATGATTGATTTAACAATTCTAAAATCATGGTTTCTCCTTCTATGACATCTTGTAAGTCTAGAATGTATTTGGAATTAAAAAGAATTTCTAAAGCTTCCGCCGCATAACTGGCCGCCACTTCTTCGTCACCTTTATTGCTATCAGTGCTGGTAGCCATAATTTTAATACTATTGTTTTCAAACTGTAATTTAACAGTCGGTGTTTTGTCTTGATTGACTGTCGATACACGGTCAATGGCATTGAAAAAAGGCTCTGCTTCCACTTGAAGGAGTTTATCATTCGAAACGGGAATGACTTTTTCATAATCAGGAAATGTTCCATCAATTAACTTGCTAATAATAATAAAATTATCAGCTTCGAGACTTACTTGAGTATCCGTGCAAATCATTTTCACTTTTCCCTCAAAATCTCCTAAGATGCGGTCTAACTGGAGAATGAATTTTCTCGGTAAAATGATACCCGAGATATTTACATTGTTTGATAAATCTAATTCAGTTTTAGCTAATCGATGTCCATCGGTAGCCACACAGCGAAGCGCTGTTTTGGAACCATTGGAGACTGTATGAAAATAAATACCGTTAAGGTAGTATCTTGTCTCTTCAGCAGAAATAGCAAACTTTGTTTTATTAAATAATCTTTTCATTTGAGGAATAGTTAAGTCAAAAGAGTTGGTGGGATCTAAAGGGACAAATTTTGGAAACTCATCTGCAGATAGGGCATTTAATTCAAAAACTGAATTATCCGAATTGATAATTAGACGATTGCCTTCTAATTTAAGTTTTACAATAGAATTTTTTTTTGTTTTGCGAATAATGTCAGTCAAAATTCGGGAGTTAACAGTTGCCTCACCATTTTTTGTGGAGTCACAAGAGACAAACTCGCGAATAGAAATATCCATATCAGTAGAGCGGATTTCAATCTGATTGTTTTCACATTTTAAGTAAATGTTCGAGAGAATAGGTATTGTAGAGCGACTATCGACTATAGAACTGACATGGGTGAGAACCCTTAAAAAGGCCTCTCGGCTAACTCGGAAATCCATTTAGGAAGTTTGCAATATTCTTGTCAAAAGTTCAATATCTTCTGCAAGACTGGGATCATTGACCATAATCTCTTCAATGGTTTTGATTGCATGAATCACGGTGGTATGGTCTCTTCCACCAAATTTTCTTCCAATTTCAGGCAGTGAGCGGGTGGTTATGGACTTTGCAAGATACATGGCGACTTGGCGAGGTCTTGCGACTGATCGAGATCGACGAGGCGAATGCATATCGGAAAGTTTGATATTGTAATGCTCGACTACTTTTTTTTGAATTTCATCAATAGTAATCTTGCGAGAGTTGGTTCGCAGCAAATCTTTTAATACGTCTTTTACAAGATCTACCGTAATTTCTGAGTCTTGCAGAGAAGCATGAACCGCTAAGCGATTCAGGGCCCCTTCCATTTCACGAACATTGTTCGTTATCTTGTTAGCAAGGAATTCTAAAACGTCTCCTGTAAGCTTTATATTTTTTTGTTCTGCTTTTGCTTCAATAATTCCATATCTAAGCTCATAAGTTAAGGGGTGAATGTCTGCCACTAAGCCCCAACCCAAACGTGATTTTAATCTATCTTCTAACCCCTCTAAATCCGCAGGAGATTTATCAGCAGAGATAATAATCTGACGTTTTTTATCAACTAAAGTGTTGAAAGTATGAAAGAATTCTTCTTGGGTGTTGTCTTTGCCAATAATGAACTGCACATCATCGATCATCAAGACATCGACTGAGCGAAATTGTTCTTTGAAACTCATAATATTTTTAAAACGAAGTGCTTTAATAAATTGGTACATAAATTTTTCTGCAGTGAGATAGACAACATTTTTTTTAGGATTTCTTTTTTTAATATTCCAAGCCACCGCATGCATTAAGTGCGTCTTCCCTAAACCAACCCCACCGTACAAAAATAAAGGATTAAAACTGACGACTTCTGATTGAGCAACTCGCTGTGCTGCTGCGTAGGCAAGTTCATTTGGTTTGCCCACAATAAAGTTGTCAAAGGTAAATTGAGGATCAAGAGGTGCAGAGATATCATCATAGTAATGATCATCTTCATCTTCTTTATCTTGATGGGTTACTTCCGTACCTGGAATTATACGATCATTATTTTCTTTCACTAAAATCGATAACTTATCAATTGTGATTCCTTGATCTTGGTAAACTCGCTTAATGACAGATGCATAATTTTTGATAATCCAATCTCTTAAAAAACGAGTGGGAACAGAAAGTGTTAAAGAAGTATCAAGCAGAGTTTCGAAGTGAATAGGTTTAATCCAATTTTGGTAGGTGTCTTTATCGAGAGATTTTTTTAATTCAGATGTGATGAAGTTCCAAGAAACATCTAACTCTTGATCAATATCGTCTTTCACTGTTATGTAACCTCTCCTCTTAAAGGTTGTGCATTAAAGCATAGAAAGAGGGAATAAAAAAATAAAAAAATTATTTTTTTATAAAAAAAATTTCTTGAAAAAAAAAATTATTTTGAAATTGCTGAGATGTCTTTTTGTAACTTTGAAATGGTTCTTGACGCTTTGTTTAAATGCATAATCTTTTTTTGAGTAGACTTATGTAAAACAGACATCACCTGCTTAAGTTTTGCCATTGATTCTTCTACTTTTTTATCTTTGATAAGTTTGTCAATCGCTTTAAGCTGTGTTGCCACGTTTGATTTAACGCTCTTATTAACAAGTCTTCGTCTTTCTGATTGACGTAATCTTTTCTTGGCAGATTTATGTTGTGGCATGTATTTTTTTTACTAACAGGTTATTCTTTTAATTGCGTTAGTAACTTATATAGACTTTTTTTATTTTTGTAAAGTCGGAGAAAAAAAAGTTGAGCGTCCATTTTGAACAATTTTTTTGACTGGGTAGCGCTTTTTGTTCATTACGATTTCTGACCTTTGATAAACTTGAAACATATTTTGAAAACTGCCCAGTGTTCCATCAGGTGATTTATAATCATTAATCGATGATCCTCCGTTCTTTAAAGATAGTTCTAAAACATGACGGCACGAGGAGATTAATTGCTTTACCTCGTTTTTAGTCAAAGTATTGGACTTGCGCTCGGGATGAAGCCGGCTATCAAACAAAGCTTCGTTTGCATAAATATTACCAATGCCCACAAAGACTCTTTGATCTAAGAGTATTTGTTTTAAAGAGACGTTTTTATTTTGAAAAGTTTTATAAACCTCTTCAAAGTTAATGGGATCGGTCAATAAATCAATACCGTAGTGCTGAAAAAAATTCTTTAGCTCAAGGTTATCATCTAACATAAAAAACATTCCAAAACGCCGTGGGTCATTAAAGACGACATAGAATTGAGAGAATTCCATTAACACATGATCGTGCTTTTCTGGATAATAATTTTTTTTAGCAAAAAATTTAAGTCTTCCGCTCATACCTAAATGAATAACTAAATATCTAAGAGGTTTGAGAGTAAGAATAATATATTTGGCAATGCGATGAACCGTTTGAATCTGACTCCCTTCAATTAGAGAAAAATTTTTGGGATGTAAGTTTTTGCGTAATTTTTTTTTAGATGATTGAATAGATATAATTTTTTTTCCATTAACTTTTGAAAATAAATATCTTATTGTAGTTTCAACTTCAGGTAGCTCGGGCATGAATAAAAATAATTCAAATAATTATAATATAACAGACATTTTTGAAACTGTTTCTCATGCAAAATATGACTTAATGAATGATGTCATGAGCCTTGGCATCCATCGACTGTGGAAAAAGTACTATGCCGATTTATTAATTTCCAAATATAAAACTTCGGAGAAAATTTTAGATATTGCGAGTGGAACAGGCGATATTTTTCAGTTGCTTCCTTTTAAGAAAAATTTATATGCCATTGATCCTATTGAGCAAATGCACCGCGTTTCCCAAGAAAAAAATGCCGATAAAAATATTCAATATCAAGTTGGATATGTGGAAAAACTGCCCTACAAAAATAATTTTTTTCAAATTATTTCTTGTACTTATGGTGTTCGAAATTATGAAAATCGATTACAAGGGTTTCAAGAGATTTTTCGATGTTTAAAACAAAAGGGATATTTCTTATTTATGGAGTTTGGCTTACCAAAAGCGAACCTGATAAAAAAACCTTTTCAAGCGTATCTTGATTATTTTTTACCTTTTAGTGGCAGCATTATTGCCAAAGATCGTCATAGTTATAAATATCTCGCAGAGAGCATCAAAGCCTTTCCTTCCCCAGCTAAAATTCAAAATGAATTGGAAAATATAGGCTTTACACATATTGAAACTATTGATTTCCTTTCAGGTGCGAACAGCATATATATAGTGCAGAAAAAATGAAAATTTTACTAATCATCTCGAGTAGCGTGGGTTGTTACAAAGCGCTGGATCTTGTTCGCGAATTTCAAAAGCAGGATATCGAATATGAAATAATAGCTACCAAGAATACCTTTGAGTTTATTTCACCTTTATTACTAGAGTCGATTAGTCGTCAAAAAGTTTATAGCGAGCTTTTTGATCTCGATATGGAAAAAAATATTGGCCATATTCAATTAGCTAGAGACAATACGCATATTATTGCCTATCCAGCTACAGCAAATCTTATTTCTAAATTCGCTCAAGGTTTATGTGATGATCTGGCCTTAACTTGCATGATTGCAGCCAATAAACCTGTTTATATTGCCCCTGCTATGAATAAAGAAATGTGGGCAAATTCTCTTATTCAAAAAAATGTTCAACTTTTAAAAGATCATGGTCATCATTTTATTGGCCCTGATGATGGCTCGCTTGCATGTGGAGAATATGGCAGTGGTCGTTTAGTTGATCCAAGTGAAATTCTAAAACAATTAAATTAATTGAAAACTGCTCTGATTACTGTTGGGTCTACTCGCGAATATATAGATCCTGTCAGGTATATTACTAATGAGTCCTCTGGCCAACAGGGAATGGCCTTAATCCGAAGTCTAATCAAAAATAACTTTAAAGTTATTTGTCTTCATGGCTATCTGCAAGTAAAGCCTCTAATTTCAAAAAATATTTCTTATATTTTTACCCCGGATGCCGAAAGCATGTTGAAGGCAGCTAAAAAGAATAAAAAAGTTGATCTGGCCATCTTTAATGCAGCAGTAGCTGACTATCGTGTTGAAAATTATCAAAAGCAAAAAATTAAAAGGAATAAAAATCTCACTTTAAAGTTAAAGAACAACCCGGATATTTTAAAAACCATTAGCAATATTTCTGCCGGTCCCCTTATAACTGTCGGTTTTGCCTATGAAACCAATGATGTCAAAGCGAATGCTTTGAAAAAATTAAAAAAAAAGAATTGTGATTTTCTTGTTTTAAATTATCCCATTTCCCAAAATATTATTTTTAATAATAAGTACACCAATGGCGGGATCTTTAATAAAGACGGTCGTTATTATTCAATAGGGAATGTGACCAAGACCTCCTTTGCTAATCAAGTCCTACGTCATATATTAAAAGCTAAAAATGAATAATTTGATTGAAATGAAAGTCAGAGTTGCCCATGACTCTATTGACCTGCCTGATTATGAAACGAATTCTAGTGCCGGCATGGATTTAAGAGCCTATTTACCTGATGGGAGCATTTCCCTTGATCCCAAGCAAAGAACTTTAATTGGTACCGGTCTTTTTTTTGAAATTCCCGAAGGTTTTGAAGTACAAATAAGACCTCGAAGTGGACTTGCTCTCAAACATGGGGTTACAGTTTTAAATAGTCCGGGAACCATTGATGCCGATTATCGAGGAGAAATTAAAGTCATTCTCATCAACCATGGAGAGGAGCCATTTCTCATTGAACATGAAATGCGCATTGCCCAGATGGTAGTTTCAAAATACCAACAAGTACAATTTAAACTAGTAAAAGAACTGACAAGTTCTGAGAGAGGAAGTGGAGGATTTGGCTCAACTGGAACTAAGTGACAATTTAATAGAACAATTTGGTCGTCAAATACTTGTACCCGGGATCGATGAACAAGGACAATTGAATCTTTCTAAAAGAAAAGTGGCGATTATTGGTTTGGGCGCCTTGGGAACAGTGGCCTCTCAATATCTTATTCGGTCGGGGGTTGGCGAAGTGCATTTCATTGATCCTGACAAAGTCGAAGAGTCTAACTTACACCGACAAATTAATTATACCTTAGAGGATGTTGGCGCCTTCAAGGCTGCAATTTCAAAAAATAAACTTCAAAGAATTAATGACATAACAAAAATAGTAAGTCATCAAACTAATTATCAAGATTATTTAAAAGAAAATGAAAATGAAAATTTTGATCTTATTTTCGATTGTACCGATAATCATGCCAATAAAATTTTATCCTCTCAGCATTCAAAAAAAAATAAAGTTGCTTATGTTTCTATTTCCATCAATTCAACAGAAGGAATTTATTTTTCACAAAACTATCAAAAAGAAGCAACATTTTGTTTTGCGTGTTTATTTCCTCAAACAGATATTAATCACCGATGTTTAAATAGTGCCATGATTGGACCAGTAGCTGGCTTTGTTACGAGTCTTGCTTGTACAAAAATTATTTTTGCTCTGGCGAGCGATTCTAATAACTTAAAGAATGAAATCAGCCTGATAGATCTTTTGACATCAGACATAAACAAACTACAATTAGATAAAATTAATTGTCCGCATTAAAATGAACAGTTTTACTCCTCAATCCAACTATAGTTATGATGAAATAATCGAGTGCGGCAAAGGCAATCTCTTTGGCCCGGGTAATGCTCAATTACCAGCACCTCCTATGTTGATGTTTGATCGCATCACTCAAGTTAACAAAGAAGGAGGGCTACATGGAAAAGGTGAAATTATTGCAGAATTAGATATTAAACCTAATCTTTGGTTCTTTGAATGTCATTTCTTAGGAGATCCAGTTATGCCGGGCTGTCTTGGTCTTGATGCGCTTTGGCAAATGCTAGGATTTTATTTAGGCTGGCTTGGTTATCCTGGCAAAGGAAGAGCATTGGGTGTGGGTGAGATAAAATTTGTTGAAGAAATTAAGCCTGATAAACAGCTGATACAATACAAAGTGAATATTAAGAAGTCGATGAGCAAGAAGGGTTTTTCGATTGGATATGGCGATGGTCAAATTATCCATCAAGATAAAATTATTTATCATGCTAATGACCTGAAAGTAGGTTTATTCAATGAGTAATAAAAGAGTTGTGATTACTGGATATGGAATTGTTTCTTGTATTGGAAATAATAAACAAGAAGTCTTAAAAAGTTTAAAAGAAGTTAAATCCGGCATCAGTCATTGTAAAGAATATGAAGAGTTAGGAATGAGAAGTCATGTTCATGGCAAACCTAATCTTAATACCGAAGAATATGTGGATCGTAAAATTTTGCGTTTCATGGGCGAAGGGGCTGCTTACAATCATATTGCGATGCAAGAAGCCATTGAACATTCCGGACTGGATCAGTCTTTGGTTTCTAATCCGAATACAGGTATTGTCATGGGTTCTGGAGGTCCTTCCACTTACCAATTACAACAGGCTTTTGATATTGCCCGAGAAAAAGGCGTAAAAAAAATTGGACCTTATATGGTCACTCGAACTATGTCCTCGACAAACTCTGCCACTCTGGCTACTCCGTTTGGAATAAAAGGAGTGAATTACTCGATCAGTTCAGCCTGTTCTACGAGTTTGCACTGTATTGGTAATGCATATGATTTAATTCGCCATGGCCAACAAGAAATTGTATTTGCAGGTGGCGGTGAGGAAACTCATTGGACTATGTCTATTTTGTTTGATGCAATGGGTGCTCTTTCGAGTAAGTATAATGATACACCCGAAATAGCCTCCCGCGCTTATGATGCGAATCGAGATGGGTTTGTTATTGGTGGAGGTGCAGGTGTTTTGGTTGTGGAAAGTCTAGACAGCGCCAAGTCTCGAGGGGCTAATATTATCGCCGAAATTCAAGGTTTTGGTCAAACATCTGATGGACATGATATGGTTCAACCCTCTGGCGAAGGGGCTGTACGATGCATGCAAATGGCCATTCAAGGTCGCCCCGTTGATTATATTAATGCCCACGGAACTTCTACACCGGTAGGGGATATGATTGAGCTTAAAGGGATCCGAGAAGTTTTTGGGAATAACGTTCCTCCAATCAGCTCTACGAAATCGTTAACAGGACACTCTTTAGGAGCGACGGGTGTTCAAGAAGCGGTGTACTCGTTGTTGATGATGGAAAATAACTTTATGGTGGAATCTGCTAATATTTCTAATTTAGATGAACAAGCAGAGGGAATGAATATTCTCAGAGAAAATAAAAATGATGTCACAATTAATTCTATTCTCTCCAATAGTTTCGGTTTTGGTGGGACTAATGCCTCAATTTATATAACCAGCTTCAATGACTAAAGTTTTAGAAGGAAAAAAGGGACTTGTAGTTGGGATTGCCAACGATCACTCCATTGCTTGGGGAATTGCTAAATGTTTACATGAAGAAGGTGCCAGCATGTACCTTACTTATCAAAATGATTCCATCAAAAAAAGAGTAGAGCCTCTTTCTCAAAAAATTAATTGTCTCGGCATTATGCCTTGTGATGTTTCGGATACTTCTTCACTAGAAAGTGTACGTGATGGCATGAAGGATAATATCGATTTTTTTGTTCATGCGGTTGCGTATTCTGATAAAAACGAACTCTCTGGAAAATATCTTCATACCACTAAAGATAATTTTTTAAAAACACTTCATATTTCTGCATACTCTTTAACAGAAATGCTTCGTATTTTTTCTCCAAAAATTAATGACAATGCTTCGGTAATGGCGCTCACATATTATGGCTCCACACGCTATATGCAGAGCTATAATGTAATGGGTGTAGCTAAAGCCGCTTTAGAGACGTCAATTAAATATCTCGCTGTAGATATGGGCGATCGAGGAATACGTGTTAATGCCATTTCTGCCGGTCCAATGAGAACTTTGGCAGGCGCGGTCATCAACAAGTCCCGACAAATATATAACTACACCATAAATAATTCCCCTATTAAAAAACCCCTCACTTTAGATGATATTGGTAAGTCTTCTGTTTATCTAATGAGCGATTTATCGAAAGGTGTTACGGGGGAAATTTTATACGTGGATAACGGTTATAATAAAGTTGGAATGAGCGTTCAGGATTTAGCGGGCGTATAATTTTTTTTATTAGTTTTTTTTCTTCCCGATTTAAAAGTCATTTTATGAAATTTTTTAAATGATTTTTTTACTTTTTTCCGTCTAGAATCTGTCTGTCTTTTTGGGGCTTCCGCATTTGGATTCAATAATTTTTCAATTAGGTACCAATTTTTTTGATCAGCAGGTGTGAGGAACGTTAAAGCACTTCCTTTAGCTCCCGCTCTCGCCGTTCTTCCAATTCGGTGGATATAATCCTCGGGGTTTTGGGGAATATCATAATTAATTACATGTTCAATCAGAGGAATATCTAATCCTCGAGCGGCTACATCAGTGGCGACCAAAATTTGGAATTGGTTTTTTCTAAATTTCATTAAAACTTTTTCTCTTTTTGTTTGTCTTAAATCCCCGTGAATGGCTTCTGCATTAAGTTTATCTTTTCGAAGTTGCAGGG